>Ga0160429_1000014_pt1 | contig 272854 bp, 229 predicted proteins | sample SolpanmetagenomR_FD_108199 | JGI IMG/M metagenome (GOLD analysis project Ga0160429, IMG submission 108199) | Solar panel surface microbial communities from Lawrence Berkeley National Laboratory, California, USA - R | ecosystem: Engineered > Built environment > Solar panel > Unclassified ... | reverse complement strand
CCGCCACCCATGCAAACTCTCCAAGATCCAACTTTCCCTCACGACTCCTTTCATATTCCAACATCTGCAACAACAATTCCAATTTATCAACATCGTGCACAAACTTTGCCTCTAGCGTTTGATTATCCTCATATTCCGTCCATATCGCCTTGATCTCTTTGCCTGTCATCCCGCCATTCACTTTCCCTAGATACGTATCGCACAGTAGATCCATCGTAGATGCCTCTCTTCGACTCTTTTCCGGTTTCGGTATGTTATCTACCGGCGTGATGTCGCCGACCAACGCCTCGGCCATGTCGTGTATCAGAGCCATTTTCGTGCAGCGCAGTACGTTCAGACGAGATGTGAGACTAGGAGGCGCAAACAAGGTTATGATGGACATGCGATACATGTGATCGCTAATCGATTCGCCATGAGGAACGCCGAAGCGTCGCCATCCTTCACGTCTGGTGGTTTTCAGACGTTCGATGATATGAAAAAATGGGACGGGAGAGGTGGAGTTTGTGGCTGGTTGATAGGGGAGCGATTCTATGACTGCAGAAATACATTGCGGTGAGATTTGGACTGCAAGGAGGGAGTGGAATTCATATACTGCTCTGAGGCGTCCAATTGGACTGCTGATTTTGTTCCATCAATGGAAGAAGAGGTCGATTAATTCATGGTTACCTATAAAATAAAAGGAAATATGAATGTAGGTGGTGATGTGAATCTCAGAATCTGGATGATATGCGTCTTCGAATGTGGGGTACGTCCAGACGATGGACGATACTAGTCAAAGTCACTCGAAAGGACGGGAATTATTATGTGGACATAAATCAGGCAATCATCGAAATATGGTGTAAGAAAGCAGGGGTATATCATTGTCAAACTAGTTCCGTTGTTCCTGAAAACAATCATTGCCGAGCACAAATGAGTGTGATGCAAATATTAAAGACACAAGTAGCTTATTACCGAGTCACTATTCGGATACCTTGTTTATGTAACAGACCTTTATGATTGGTTACAAATATTGGTAATATATACAACACAGAGACACTTGGTAGATCTACAATATTATTTCCATCATCGTAATGTATAACATCAAGAAGTGGTTGCTGTAGCTGCCGTTCCGGTTGCCGTTGGTTGTTCACTGAATCCATACTGCGTCTTTAGAGATTCTACCAAGACAACATATTTCTTTTGAGCATCCTCCGCGCTTGTACCCGCCTCCGCTTCTTTCTTCCATGCATTGAATTTGGCCTTTTCTTTTAAAGCGAATACGCCTGGCTGGTTTGCGGGGTCGAACTTCTCACCATTTGCGACTTTGTAGAGTGCGTAGAGCTGCGGAGTCATGCAATTTAGACGATGCAAGGAAAGGAATTTGAGGCTTAACATACTTGCAATAACTCATCGTTGCTTGGCTTTTCTTGCAGGTTTTTAGAATCGGCTACCGCCTTTGTGAATTCTGGGGATTGACTGGCCATGATTGGATATATATTTTATGAATATGAAGAAAGAAAGAGGAAGAGCTGATGTTACAATACCAAATCCTCGACGAATGGCTCTGATGTCATAAATAGAGTGGGGTTCTGTCGGCGCGTAATCGCCCACGTGCCCAGATCCCCCTCCCTGGTGAAACATTATAATCATTGGAATATGTCTTGAGCTGTAAATTATGACAATACTAAGTGGAGCTTTTACATCAATCATTATCATCATAAGCATTAGCGTCATTGCAGTAGGATTTCACTCGACTGGTTCAGACATAAGTTCAGATACTCGAGCTGAACCAGCATCTTCCCATATTTCGGACGAGTCCAACAAATCTTTATCGACTCGATGAACTGAAGCTCTTCGACCAAAAAAGTCATCTGTCTGTAATCCACGCATGTTCTCTGGCTTGATATTTCGAAGTGTCTCACCGCGAGCTTTGGCGTCTCGGAAATATTCTCGAACAGGAACCATTGCAGCATCTCTACAGGCCTCTTTGATATCACTTCCGCTCATACCCGAACTCAGTTTTACAAGCGTATCCATGTCAAATTTGATCGAATTACCATCCACTTTTGTATCTCGTAAGGTCAATTTGAAGATGCTCCGTCGTTGTGCTGCGGTAGGTAATGAAATTGCAAACTTCTTCGGCAATCGTCTAAGGATAGCTTCATCAATATCTTGTATTCGATTCGTTGCACCAAGTATACATATGCGCTGTTGTTGGCCTGTCGCATTTGCAGAGGCAAGTCCATCCCAGTGTGTCATAAACCTGTTGATCTGATCAGCGGCGTATTGACAAGGATCTCGTACAATACTTACTCTGCCTTAACCATACCACTTGCTTCATGCTCACCGCTTCGCCTTTGACCAAGTACAGCATCAATCTCATCAATAAATACTATGCTAGGCTGTAACTTCCGTGCTAGACTAAATACTGCACTGACCAATTTATTACTATCTCCATACCACTTTTCCGTCAAAGTCGATATATGCAAATTGATGAAACATGCGCCACTTTCTCGTGCGAGTGCTTTTGCTAGCATTGTCTTTCCACATCCTGGCGGTCCGTAAAGCAACACACCAGAGGGCGCCGATAGAAGTGAACTTGTGGCTGTGTAGAGTTTAGGAAAGGTGAGTGGATAAATTACAGACTCGGTAAGCTCTTCGACAATGTGGTCGAGTCCTCCTATATCTTTGAATGTGACTGGAATCTCGGACGGCGCAACAACTTCCATAGCAATCGCTTGCTCGTATTGATTTAAGACCAGATTCTCCGGTCGGACTTCCATCGGCGCATCTCGCATTTCCTCACCAGCCTGGCTTACACCTTGATCATCATGGTGTCCGTCCTCGAGTTGCTTCTTGTTGAATATAGATGATAATCTTTGAGAGGCTGCGAGAGCCTTCTTTTGTGCTTCTTGTTTAGTTGATGCATCAGGATCAAGTCGTCCGATTATTTGTCGGGCTACATATATTGCACCAATACTCTAAAGGCAAATTAGGCTGGATACAATGCGAAATGCGTCTTTTTGATGGCGTACCAAGAAACTAAATATTAGAGTCTCCTTCACCACATCTGCCCATCGCATCCTATCCATGATGATTACGAATAATTCGACGTCCTTCCGCCGGACATCAACTTGGCCAAATCACCAAACATGGGAAGTTTTTCGACCCGGGGAATTCGGGCCGAGGAAGACCGAAAATCAATTCGGCACGTTCGCGTCAAAACGCGTCTTCTGATCTCACCTCCCTAACAATAAACTATCGATACCAATCACTCCAAGACTATATCCGAACTCTTTCCACATCGACCTTTTCCTAGAAGCATGACTCCAGCTGCTGTTGAGAGTAATGCATGCCCGAGTCCATTACCTCAAGTTGATATCACGAAAGGGGAAGATGTAATCCTTCCTTCACAAAACAATGCTGATCATGAAGAAGACCAATATCTGAACTTGATCCGTCGTATTCTCTCGGAGGGCGAAGTCAGACCAGATAGAACAGGCACGGGTACACAAGCGATTTGCTTTCCACCCCAACTTCGATTCAAATTGAGCAAACCCGATGGGACGCTCATACTTCCTCTTCTCACGACCAAAAGAGTTTTTCTCCGTGCAGTAATTGCAGAACTTCTTTGGTTTATAGCTGGCGAGACAGATTCGTTAAAGTTATCGAATCAAGGTGTTAAGATTTGGGATGGGAATGGTTCAAGAGAATATCTCGATTCAGTAGGACTTACACACCGAGAGGCCGGTGATCTCGGTCCTGTCTATGGATTCCAATGGCGTCATTTCGGAGCAGAATATAAAGATCGTAACACAGATTATAGCGGTCAAGGTGTAGATCAACTAGCAGAAGTCATACATAAATTAAAGAACAATCCATATGATCGACGAATAATACTTTCTGCCTGGAACCCAGCAGATCTCAAAAAGATGGCATTACCGCCGTGTCATATGTTTGCACAGTTTTACGTGTCGTTTCCAAACGATGCACCGATTCGGGAAGATGGAAGCCGCAAAGGAACTCTACATTCTTTACTATATCAGAGATCGTGTGACATGGGTCTGGGTGTGCCATTCAACATAGCTTCTTATGCTATATTAACACATATGTTGGCTCGAACATGTGATCTGGTGCCAGGAACGTTTACACATACGATGGGCGATGCACATGTATATTTAGATCATATCGAAGCTTTGAAACAGCAAATAACCAGAGTTCCCAAAGCATTCCCCGATTTAGTTATCGAAAAGGACGTGGGATGCGATATCGACGGTTGGCAGATAGAGGATTTTAAAGTTCTTGGTTATGATCCACATAAAGGCATTGCAATGAAGATGAGTGTTTGACATTTCATCATTGATATTTGGTCTTCTTCTTGTATATACCATATCTTAACAACTTTCTTGGTCTGCAGGTTGCCATATCGTGAAAGTCTACAACAGACCTGTATGCATACCTTCTCAGTCATACAAGCTTACTCATTCAGTGATCATTCCACATCTTTGAGGCCGCTGACATCATTGGGGTACCGTTTTGTCAAGATTCAATCATCGATAATGATAGTCAGGAACAGCTGAGGAACATGGGGCTCCCTACGTCATTGGAGATTTGTGTCAACATTGTCTCCACAAATGACCCCACTGTACTGTTGCAATCAACAACAGCTATCTGACCTCGTTGCGTTGTCAAGTACAATCCATTACAATCACAGAGTTATGATTGTAAACTCTATAACCATTCCTACGTTTCCTACAGAAATGATTTGTGTTCAAAACAAAAGTCAAATTATCATGTTAACAACATCATAGCAAAGCCATCCTCACGTGTAACCGTTGTTTGATTTGATGGATGTTTTGTAGAGAAACAGAGAAACATGAAATTGACTTTGACAGTGGATAAATAGGAGATTTTAAGGTCTTCCCGTTGCATGTAAGCTTATGCTTCATGCTTAAGGTTATACTCAAACTCCGGCTCGGATAGCTCCATTGTTCTTCGAGTGATTTCGTCAGTGGCTTATGCAGAGATGCATGGTCGCCGATAGAATGGACGAATAAAAGTCTGAATTAGCCGTATATATCGACATTTGGTATACAATCGTCAAATTTGAATATACTGATCGCGATGATCGAGATACATTCATTATTAGTGTAGATAATAGCACCATGGACCTTCAACTATTGTACTGTTGTCTGTTTCCTGCAGACTTGAACATGAACAGGGTAAACATTTTACCCTTTGTTTTGTTGTCAGAGCTTGTCAGTGGAGGTGACAAAACTTACCGGGGCGCATGTCCATCAGCACCCGGGGTCATGAACGATATTATTTACTATTCCCCGAGGGTTTACATTCCAGATCGTTGCGAGACGCATAAAGCATGTCATCATATGGGTTTGCAACGTGATTGAAATACATAGCAACAATAACAATTGGTCTTTGATCTGTGTCATAATGCTCAACTTCTTTCATATTTCAATCTTATACGATTTAAGTCCTGCATCATGAGCTTTATAATGGATAGACTACTCTTGGTGGCGATCCGATTTCGAGCGCTAAACGGTCAGCGTTGATAGTGTAATACGGTCAACCATGATCGACAACTGCCTTACAGTAGAGGAATAGAGGCAAAGGTCAGAGGGCAAGGACGGGGGAGTGTTGTGGGGTCCAAAAACGGTCCACACATTTTTTATATTTCATGGGCCGTTCCGGAGAAAAAAAAAGCCCCCTCAGCCAGCCCGTTTGACAGTTGAAAGTTGTTGACCACCGACTGTGGATTCTAGTCCTTTGAAAAACGGTCAATCGTACACAGTGATGAAGGATATGTACAGTAGGATGCATTCTATATCTACAAGGCATAGGGACCCTTTGTGGTTTGGAATGTCAAACCACTCCCTCCCTTGCTTGTTGCTGCTGCCCTGCATTACTGTCGTTTCCGTATCAAGCGAGTCGAAATAGTACAGTGATAGGACTAAATATAGTACATAGTCGACCGAAGCCGATCTTCCAACTCTCAGATTCGAGATACTGGCAGACAATGGCTCAATCGCGGTCATACTTTGACTCCAATGCTGGTCTAATCAGCGAGAGTGCCCAAATCTATCAAGGGCAAAAACCATTCAACTATGGTGGTAAACTGAATTGTGCATACGAAATGCCCGATACTGGATTTGGATTACCCAAGGATGTTCACATTTACGCAGTCAGACCATTACCACCAGTACCTATGCCAAATTTGAAATCATTCGCTTCTGCCAAATGTTTACGTTCTACGTCGAATTCCTTTTCTTCAACCATTTCTAGTGTGACGACAATGTCGACTTCAAGCACTATTTCATCGGCATTCTCTTCTTCTGCCCAATCAAGACGTCCAAGTGTATGTACGACAGACTTTTTTGACAGACCTTTACCTCCTTTACCTCTAAGTACAAACACTCACCATCGCCGTAACATCTCTGTCGACTCGAATACTTCCTCAAAGTCCTTGGAGGTTCCGGGGCCAGAAGCCCCTACGAGTCGATTGAGAGCGATGAAAAGCATGAGCTTTCGCAGCTTCATTCGCCAGACTTATCCCTTGGTAAACTCAACAAACTCTACCAGAACATCATCGGCAATGTCACAGTCGAGTGAAATAAGCCGTGATTCACGCCACGACTCTGCGATAGAAGATCTAGGAACTGCATTCACCAAGACTATGAACCCATCTTCAAACTCTGCTGGTGGTAGACGACCCGCTCCACTAAACCTCAGTGCGTTACGTACAAGAAAAGTATCTCAGGAAGCAGTCCCCACCCTCCCCCCACTTCCAACACGACCAATCTCTCGAAAAAGCGAAAAAAGTACCGTTACCGTCCGTCGATGGGCTCTTTTTAGCGAAAAGACTCAATTCTTAATGGAAGATTCTCAAAATACTCCTCCTACGCCAGTATCTCCTACCAATCAGCCGGAATTGAGTTGTCAGCGATGTTATTACTTTGCTCTACGGAACTGTAAAGGCTGGGTAATAGGCGGTAATCCGGGCGACGCATGCGAGAGCTGTACAGTAAGTCTTTATCATCTCCGCATACCCCAGCGTTTTAAGATCTAATCTTTTGGATATAGATGCACGGCTTTTTCGGTTCACCTTGATCGTGCACGTCGCAATTTTTAAAAACAAAACGTTGAAACGAAAACAACAAATGAGCTCCACGACTTTTTTTTCTTTTTACGATTATGGTTCTGATGACTTTTACGCAATGTAACGCTTTCCTATCATCTCTCTAACATACAGACAGTACTGTATGACGAAACGGGTTTTGTTTGGAGAAACTATATTCCCTACCGGTCTTGAAACGTTTCAAGGGCCAGAATTTGTGGAGGTATTTTTAATCTTGACAATTATGATGAATATCATGTTATATCACGATTGATGCTTGTATATAGTTACGAATGTATGATTTTATTAACGTGTATGGGCAAGACTATCATTCATCCTACATGTGAATATCGAATATGGTTCGACGATATGGTCTGACAGACAATTCTGTAGCCCATAGCTTTGCCTTGAGAAGATACTTCCAGCCGTTTCCTCGGCTCAAATTGCGTCCGCGACTTGATACTATGGAAATGCACTGTAATCTGCCATCGTCTTGTAGAGTCTATATCGAAAATAATCTCGGTTATCGTTTCCACAAACAACACTAGTCCTGCACAAAGTATTCGTACTATTAACGACATTGTCCTGCACCATACTGCAGGGAATAGCGTTGTTAGATCCGACGGGCCGTAATCGTCGATTTACAACTTTCGATTGTCGATGTCGTGCAGTATAGAGCATTCGATTTCTTCTCGACGAGATGCTTTGTGGCTTTCACGCCTTGATTGAGCGTGCAGAAGGCACAAGTAAGTATGTTTCCATCTTTGTTATTGTTGTTTAATGTTTAGTTCTCCTGAGCTGTATCGCCAGTTAACAAATGTCGAGGTTGAAAGAGTCAAAATACATCATGTGTTTGTTTGTTTTCGTTTCTGTACGTGACTACATGCGGATTTAAATCACGATGTGCTATCTACGAGATCGAGATCTCGCAAAATCAAACGATAGACTTGTGAGCTTTGTTGATGCGGCCACGCTACATTGTGTATTAAGGACATGTCTGGCTGGCACCTGAAGATGATCACTTCGATTCTGACTCTTGATAACTTTCGTGGCTCAATAGTCAAGTATCTCTCGAAAAGCTTGCTTTACCAGATGAGTAACGATTCTCAACATTCGTATTCCATTGCGATGTTCGCGAGGAAGGACTTGCAATCTCCTAGCTTGTATTCTCTCGTAATGAGCTTGTAAAATCGATAACGAAAAATATGCAAGTATCAAGACTTTAACGGTAGGTGCAATTCTTGGATCACATCGGTAGCCGTAGCTGGAGCAAGTGGTGATTATTCGGAGAATTACTTCTAGAATATCATCGATACAGATAAAAATTGACTGGCGAGCATATAATATAATAATGCAGTTGTAGTCGACGTTGTGCTGCAACCAGGATGAAAGTCTTGCCAAATTTTGGGTGATTAGCATTAAAATAGTCAGTGCTATCTCTGGCTTACCAAGCATAAGCATGATCAGGGTGGCTATGCTGTAGCACAGCAGTGTGGACGATAAAATGTGGTTTGAGCATGATTGGAGACATATCGAATTGATATATTACAAGAACAAAGAGACAAGTGAGAACAATTTTGCTGCTCAAAAATGAAAGCCGACCATTGAACTCCTCGAAACAAATTCATGAAAGTTCATCATTCTTTGTTCTTACGAGAGCAAAAGTGAATTTGATCACTCTTGTTCATTAGGTGGTAGATTGATCATTTTATGCTGTACGGCTAACAAGTGTTCAACAAAAATCAGCCAACATGTACAGGGCACTGAACGCGGTACATGCCGATGACGACAGAGAGAAGATCAAGAGTCTACTGCAACACGTAGGTGCTGCTCTCGAAGTGCGATCATACCAAACATAACTAGCTGCAAGCCAGTGACTACCGAAATGTGCTGTATTGTGTACGCCTATGTTTTTGAAATAATTCGCTGCAGGCCTATCACTTTTGCAAACGGTGTTCGTGGCACACCACTCTACTTTGATATGAACGATGAGTCATCATGCGATAAAAGTTTCTTGGTAACTAATTGCTCTTCCTTTCCCGCAGTCTTTATAATATGGTCCTTGATGTATTCGGAACGTTCATAGTCTGAACATATGTGATTGACCGTTTTGAGCCATCCACAACAAAGAAACATGTAAGCCATCTACAACAAAGAAACATGTAAGCCATCTACAACAAAGAAACGTAAGCCATCTACAACAAAGAAACATGTACAGAAGGTGGTGTGCTGTACACTTCATCCATACGGCATTCATTTCCTTTCGGTCCGGGAATGAGAATAGGCCGTGCACACATACACTATATTGTATGGCGCTCTGATTGTTGACTTTTCATTTGATATAGATAATACTATCCAACCAATGATAATTTCACCCCTTCGAAGATATCAGATTGTCATCAGCTTGAGACCTGATAGTGTTTCGTTCGACCTCTTGTCAAGTTCACTTCATACCCAACAAACCAGCCAAGCGTCCAGCAGCATTCTGACCTTTATTAATTACCCCAACACCCCCTTCTAACCATATAATCTCTTTCTCTCCATTATTCTTCACCACATCGACTCTTAAACTTTTATATTTCCACTCTGTCATCAGACCATCCGCCTGCCTTGCTCTCCACATATTGACATGAACCGTCCCATTTCCCTTTCCCCCTTTGACGTAGAAATGCATCATCATCTCTTCCATATCGTCTTTTCTCGATTTCAACACTTTACTATCGACATTCCTCCCTCTTGCCCAACGCGACCAACTTCCTTCTCCAAACGCAGAAATAGTTCTTCCATCCCCTTCATACCATTTCGTCACCCCTTCCTTCCAGCCTTTACTTGTCCCTTCTCCATCTCTTTCGTCTTTTAATGAAGAGGTGTCGCCTATCAGAGCAGCTCTACACCGTTCATCAGACCGTATACGATCGACGACAAGATTAAATACTCTAGTTTTTGACGAGGGAGCAAAAACTTCCGTCCAGAGAATATATCCCACGCCAGAAGTGAGAGATATGCCGAGCAGGATTATTAGTAAGTTTATGGACTGAGAAGTGGCGCGACGGAGCTTTGAGCTAGGAGGGAGGGTGTGCCATGGTGGATACCGTGCCGGACGGGAGGTGATGGGGGCAGGGCTAGAAGAAGGTCTCCTGGACAGACGGGGGGTGAATCGGGCTGTAGACGCGCGGAAGGAGAGGTTCGTGCTTCTAGACAGGATTGAAGAGGCTGTACACGGGACGAGTGGCATTGTACGGTGGTCGCTAGCCCTAGGACCTGTTCAATCAATATGGTGGGAAGGGCTAGGAAGAAAAAAACAAGGGGAAAGTCTAGCCGAAAGGATTTATTCCGGCTCGTTTAAATTGGTCTTTGCAACCGAGCTGGAAATCCAACTTCGCTAGGGGACCTTTTTGGCGACCATGGTGTCCGCGGGAAGGATGAAAACTATGCTTGGAAGGATCGAAACTATGCTTGGAAGGATTTGAGTTGTCTCTTGGCGTGTGAAGCGGATGAACCGCACCAACAGCCTCAAAGGATTTGATTGTCTCCCGTGACGGTGGTGTCATATGTACGATGACGTAGTGGCAGGATTTCTAGAAACAAAGGTTGGTGACAAACTTTCCCCGGTTGCGTCATATCACTCATTTGGGTGTGAAGGACAAGGCTGGAGGAAAAGGATTCGTCATTGTGTTTTGGCCGGACATGTCCGAAGCATGGAGGTCGGCGCAACAAGGCTGACAGTATCGGTCCAAGGGTTTGTTAGGGTTTTAGCATGAAAAGCAGTATGGAGGTTGTGATGGGTAAATTTGTAGTGATAACAACAAGCGTGTAAGTGGCATGTCATGATATGATAATATGTATATTATTACAGATAGATAGGAATAATGTAGCTAAATGTTCAACATGCCCTTCTCAACAGACTACAGTACAGATGTATATGCGTTTTCAATGCTTGACTTTTCTTGCCATTCATAATTAAATATAAGATACCCTTGTTCACCACGCAATGCTACCCTTTTTGTCTAATCAGCAGCTTAATCCTGCCCCCAAGGAATTAAAGAAACGACACCGCGCTATATGATTAGAGCACACTTGCAATGTTATTGATAATAGTATGTGTATTTTCTTGTGGTGGACTACGAGGATCTTCATCTTGAAACCCAGGACTGACAGGAGTACGAGTCTGACCAAGGAAAGATGGGACAAGAAACGTATTAGCGCGTGGTGATCGTAAAGTGTCCATGTTTTGCTGAATGGTAGTTGATGGCACAGCCAAGTTGAATCCAGATTGAGGTGCAGCTGCTCCACGGTTACCACCAGTCAAAATCTGCATGGGTGTCATACGAAGTGGTTGAAAAGTATTGATCGGCATGGTTTGTCTGGGCTGAGTGGCAGCAAATGCAGATCCCATACCCAGTGTGTTCAACAACTTTTCGCGATCAATAGGAGCGCTTGGAAATGCACCAGTACTGGGTGACATGATGCCGAACTCGTCGTGGTTAACTACTCTTGAAGGTACACACAAACCATTCATGGCAAATTGATCCGATCGAGGTGACTTGAGTGAGTCGAAGAGGTTCATGGGCTGATGCACCGACAGTCGGAGATGAGGTACAGCTTTATTCTCATCGGATACGTGTGGGACGGACGATGCTCGTGAGTCTTTGGCATCAGGAGCTGGATGATCCGACGACTTGTCATCATCTGCTACTAGGTTTGGCCATCTGGCTCCTGAAGGGGCAGAGTTTGGACCTGGTGTGATTGAGCCATCAATAAAGGTCTGACTTGGCAAGGTTGCCGACATTGGTACTGTCTTTGGCACGGAAAAGTCCAAGATGGATGCCGATGTTGATGCATTAGCCGATTGACGCCAAACGGCAGAGTTCCAAGGGTTTTTTGCCTCTATCGGCGACATGCTTCTAAGTCCACGACGGATGGGTGCGCTGAGTGCAATGCGCGATTGGAATTCTTGAAGCTGCATGATGAGATTCATATTTGGTCCGATCCACTTACTTCGTTTCTTGATGAGATCGTAGGCTTCTTGTACACTAAGTGAAGGTTGTTTATAAAGGCAGTATGCGACGACAAGGGTTGCTGATCGACTAACACCACACTGACAATGTATCAAAACTTTTTTGTGGTCTCGAATGCGGTCGTCAATAATCTTGACAAGACGGATGAGGTCGGGGACTATATCTGTGTTGTGTTCCCATGGAATATGTATGTATTCGGGTTCCTTGGCAACTTTTGACTTCCCGTCTCGAAACTCGACGTTTTCGAGGTGCCCCACCCCCGCATGCGGGATGTGCGTCTCGAGGATTTCTGGCGATGTTTCTATGGCGTTCACGCTTGAAACTTCTTTGTTGCTTTCCTCGGAAGGATTCGTCCCGCGTCTCGGAGCGTACTGCAGGCCCCCACCTCCGTCCAGGCGGATCTCTTGTTTTTTTGTAGGATCCGGTGTCGAATATGTCAAAAATGGATTTCGCACTTCGCTTGCGACGTTGAATACGACATCATATTTGCGTGCTTGGTCTGCCGTTGGCTCAAGGTAAAGATCTAGGTACGGATCCACCACACAAATGGGCCCGTCTGGATAAGCTTCTGGTTTCTCTTCCCGCGACTGTGGTATATCGAAATCAAACTCGCCATCGTCCGAATAACGATTTTGTAAGTCTGACTGTGACCGCTCGAGAGATGATATATTACTTCCGTTTGTCAATATTGGTGGAGGACTTTTAAGAGCGAAACTTCCGCCGGAACGAGGCAAATGTGGTGAGGAGCGATGATGTCGCAGCGTATGCGGTCGTGACAGCGTTGTAGTAGTGTGTAATGTTGTGGTAGTGTTCGTCAAACCAGAAACGGGGTTGTTGGATGCTGGCGTCACTATTGTTAGCGACAAATTACTTGGTCTTCGTTTTGGTGGACTGTCAGGCTTCGTAAACGAGGCGTCACTTCGCTTTAAAGTTGTAGGTAATTCTAGGTGTTGCGTCTTTGACAGTGTAGGTACTGATGTGGCTGCACCTCGCGGAACATTCGTGTTGCCAGTGGTATTGACGGCCAGATTTTTCAAATTCTTTTTTGGTCGCTTAGCTGCGAGTGAAGACCGGTTGCTATCAAAGAAGCCTCCAGGCAGACCATTTTCTGGTGGACTAGGATTAGATCCTGTCATGTTCATGCGAGTATCGATCGTATTTGTATCGATAGTAGACGCCGCAAGACTATCTGTCGAGGGTGACTCGGGTGAAGACCCTGGTGAAGTTTCCGTCATGCTCGAATCTTCTGGAAGTGAGAGCGTTGTAGTAGGTGATGGTGATGAACTAGATGAATATGAAGAAGAGGTAGAACTACTCCCTTCAGGTCTATATGTATTTTCGGTGGAATATCTGCCAAATAGTTGTGGAGGCGACAGAACAATGCTTTTTGGATCGTCGGTCATATGTATATCTCCGTCGTTATGTAGGATATGCTCGCCTGCAACTTTGGGCTCAGGTCCAAGAAATCGAAAATTGTGTTCCGATATCGAGTCGAGCATACTGAGGTGTGATTTTGCGATGGTCGCGTATGATCCTAAAATTCATTTTATGTCAATCCCATCCGATCCAAAGGTTATGATTGACGTTCTACTCACATTCAAATGTAATATGCCATTCAGACAAGCCGATATGACTTTTCCGGGTATTCAGAACTCTTTTTGCCCAGGTGGCCACGTATCTGGAGACCACTTTCAAATATCCGCCCGTCTAATAAATGCCCTTGTATCCTGAAAATGCAAAGTCGCTGTACTCTGCCGATCTATATGCGTGTCGATGGAAGTTAAGGTAATTGAATAGAAAGGATCCCCGACTTCGTCCCGATGTAGTAATGACCGTTGAAAAGATGGAAACGGTTCACGGTCTTGGAAGGCTGGTGTGTAATTGAGAGTTTTGAAGCGTGTCTCACACTTTGTATGATATGATAAGTCGTCAATTTTACAGACGTGAATTAGTGGTAGGTGACAGTCGTGTAGCTAATAGAGCTTGCAATCAGCCAGACGACATTTGAGACTTGATAAGTGGATTGCGGCAAATCCCAAAGTTGGATCCAAAACGAAACGCTCGGTAGCATCCTTTTTGCGCATGGATCATCGTTTCCAAAAATAGTAACAATTCGCCGATTCATTAATCAAGCAGCAACCTTAATTCTATCATCCGGCATGCTTGGCATTAAACTCTTTCCAAATCTTTCGTTTCAGGGCTTTTTTGCTGCAGTTTTTTTCATGTAAAAGCACGAGATTGAATGAAGAACACCTTTGTCACAAATATGTTTGCACGGCGCACGCTTTTGGACTTTGAAACGATATACATGTAATGCCATGCTCATCTCCTGCATAATGCTTGTAACAGCAAGTGATAGACTACCTAATTGTTCGCTCATGTTATCTGTGGTATTATCTAAAACTATGCATATATTTGCCAGCACATCTATCAATTCATATATTCAATGATGTTCGAAATCCGCATATATCGCACTGTAGATCATCTCTGCATGACACTCTTGCAATTTATAACCTGAATCATTACAACAACAGCAGATTGATGATGTGTCTAAAATTCCCCGCATTATTATCTATTGGGAGGCTGGGAAGTCTTGAGATGATTCAGATATCAGAGGGAAAGTATCAGATATGTGCTTTCTGCGCTTTTTACAATCTTTTTTAGCGACAAGAGGATGTATAAAGTCTCGTGGGACTGCCTGCGGACTCGAAATTTCAATTGTATGTGCTCGGTCCGACGAAGAGATCTTCTAGACCCAGTGGCACGAAAATACTAGGAATGTCTTTTTCACATCACTTCCCATCAAGCTATGTGGACCACGATGACAATAGTGATGATGATATATTTTTAGACTCAACCGAGGTAGTTGATGGTCTTGAACATGCCCATAATCGTGGGAACAAAAGTCGTCAATCGCTTCGAACGGCTGGAAATCAAAAGATAGATAAACATTTTGATGATGTTGCCCAGACTTTACGGACACTGCCAGGCCAATTTCCTGATCGGCCATTGAGTCGTAGGGTAGAACAACGTCCGTCTAGTAATACTCACATTCATGATGACCACGTCGATCGACCACATGTATCGGATCAGTCATTATCGCCAAGTCTTGCGAGTGGCCCGGCGGGCTTTGAATCGTCTTCCCAAACCGAGCGCGATACGTACAATTCCACACAGAGATCCCCTATCAGGAGCCGAGATGCAAGATCGGGAAGGGAAACAAATGGTCAGGCAAGAGAAACACCTCATGAAGATACATACGCGAAAGATCAGCTCGGTAATGGAAATTTCACGAAAGGTGTGCACTTGGACAATGTCGATTTTGATTCGGCAGCGTCCCAAGATGCAGCCACCAATATTTGGGATGAGATAAAAGATATAAAGTCGCTGATGAGAAGACTCGAAGATGGAGAGTCGCGATCAGTCGATGAGCACAATCTATATCAAAGATCGCAGTCAGGCACAACCGCACCTACCACAGTATCCTCGTCCCCACAACATACCCGGTATAAAAGCCGCGATTTGTCGAGTTTATACAGCAACGAACTGCAACCAACACTCCAATCTGCATTGAGCAGGGCGCAATCCATACTAGAACCACATGTGTTTCTACCACTCGAAGCTACAGTCAGAGATGCGCTTGAAATGGCATACAGCACGACCAGCCCGTCTACAGGAGCATCTCTGGTCAGTAGTAGTTTCGCGATGGAAAGATACTCGCGACGGAAGGTTGATGCATTGTGTAGGAACTTGGTTGATCTGTGCATTACGATGTGTGATGTCCGGAATGCGGCAAATCACGTCGAATCTTCTCCCGCTAGTTTGAACAGACCGGAATCGCGTTTCATATACGCGAGGGAACTCAGAAATGCTGGGGGCAACGCGGATGAGGAGGACATACTAGTCCGTGCACGTACAAGAACCAGTCTTGGCTCTTCGATTGAAAGATCTCGCCTAGCACTACAGCGACGTGATGATAGATATGGTCAAAGTCCTGGACAATCATCAATTTATCCAAGAGCGGCACTCGATGAGCATGTTTCTCGTACTGACGCCATGAATTTGGACCGTGCGCCTTCTAGAGCCATCACTGAGCTGGGTCTGCTCAGTGAGTCTGGCAGAATCTACACGTCCAAATTGTCAAGCCGTGAACGTGATGCTTCAGGTCAAACGTCAGGATCAAGGAACGACATCCAAGACAAGCGACATAGCGCAAATTTTACATCTGGGCTGGACCCAGATAAAGTCGGTCAGTGTACGCCTTATGAGTTACGTACAAGGGTAGATAGACTTTATTCGCCTGCTGATCAAAGACCTATCAGCGATTGGAGAAATCGCATCAGCAGTTATGGCCGGTTTCAGAGTTCAAATAATCATGAAACGCCGCCAGCTAATGAGTATCAATCACGATGAGTTAAAATGCAGAGGAGCTAGTAATTGTAGTATAGAGCAGGTATTCGTTTCTAGAAGAAATGTATTTGATAGCACAGCATAACATATGTATACGCAAATCATGTCGCAGTGTCACTCCGTGAAGCAAGCCCCACAGCACGTGGTGAGAATCGAGTTGGAATCTTGGCGACAACCACTTATAATTTGAACAATCAAATTTTCTTCCACTTGCCGAAACCACCCTTGATTCGCGACCGTCAAATCCTTTCTCGTTACCAATCTCTCACCTCAAATCTCAAGTCCGTGTTTGTACGTATATCTTTGTTATATCTCAGCTCAGTGTAGACAAAAAAGTGGAAATATCGTTTGCAACATTCCTGAAGGAAGTTGCGAACGTATTTTTTTCGAGGGTGAATGTCTGAAAACATCAACTGACAGAAAATTCAGAAACTTATCGACACTTTTTCTCAACCCACCTTTCACTCTTCGTCCTCACTCTTCTCGACATCTAGTAATAAATCTACTATATTACAATTCCTCATCCGATCAATCCATTCCGACCGAACTTTTCAGCAATAATTTTATCTCTACTTTAATCTCTCGATCAGACCTTTACATCTTTCATAATGTCTACCGAACAGAACCCATCCAATGGCTACGCCGACGAAGACACAAAGAATCAGTTCGATGGTGAAGGTAACGGCCGTACCGATGCAGAATATGAAGCCGCCAATTTGACGCTTCGTGCTCTTGTCCAGTCCAGAGATGCCGGTATCATCATAGGCAAAGCTGGCGCCAACATTGCTCGCCTGCGTGACGACAGTGGAGTCAAAGCTGGAGTCAGTCCTGTCGTTCCTGGTGTACAAGATCGTATTATAACCGCAACGGGATCTTTATCTGGCGCCTCTTCAGACGCTCCTGGCGGAATTTGCAGATTTTATGAGCTGGTCTCTCAAAGCTTGGCAGAATCCTCACAACAGGGTATGGGTATGGGTGGTGTGAATACAAGATATGCTAATGGATCGTTCCGTAAGTTTTTGCATGTTGATTTGTCGAAATAAACAACATTGGCAACTAACAATTGTATCAGCCATGCGCTTCCTCATCTCACATAATCAGATGGGAACAATCATAGGACGTCAAGGAGCAAAAATCAAATACATTCAGGACAAGACTGGCGTCCGTATGGTTGCTCAGAAAGATATGCTTCCACAATCTACAGAGCGTATTGTTGAAGTTACTGGCACACCAGAGAGTATTAGTAGCGCTGTCAAGGAGATTGGAAAATGTCTCGTTGATGACGAACAGCGTGGATATGGAACTGTTCTTTATGATCCTGCCAATCGTGGCAACACTGGTGGTCGTATTCGCACTGGAAATGGCTCAGACTTTGCCGGTGATTATCGTAAGGATTCTCGTGGTGGTAATTTTGACTCTGACGCCAGTCCTCGTGAACCACGCAAATATAGTGAAGCTAGAAAATATAGTGAACCTAGAGACAGAAACAATAACGGCTCCATTAAGAGTCCAGTAGATGGTCAAGACAATGAATCCAAGGAAGGATTACAAACCCAGAACATTAGCATTCCTGCTGATATGGTTGGTTGTATCATTGGAAGAGCCGGTAGCAAGATTTCAGAGATTCGTCGAAATTCAGGAGCGCGTATTTCAATCGCAAAGACTCCTCACGATGATACTGGCGAACGCATGTTTACAATCACTGGTGTACCGGCTTCCAACGAAAAGGCTTTGTACATGCTTTATGAGAATCTTGAAGCAGAAAAGATGCGACGTAGTCAATCTGGTCCATCTGATGGGGCTTAGTATGCTCGTCAATCTTCACCACTTCGTCAACCGTTCAACGATAACATGAGCAGTTTTGGTCACAGCATCGTCAATAATGTCAAAGCCTTGGCTACTGTCTGATGTCATTCTCTGTTTACTACCATTCAAATATTCTTTGCCTTTTTTCTACAAATCAACCACCTATATGTTTTCTAGACATGAAAGAACTATATCACAGTGCGAATGGAAATCGATTCCGTTTCCTCACCTTTACACGTCCTTGAGGATATCAATGATCTCATCCTTGTTATCACTATCTAGACTTGGTCGATGAAATTATCTTTATCTTGATATGCAAATTGATAGTTAGCATGACGAATAAATATTCTTTTGATTGAAAATATTCTTGTAATGTTTATCCTGACGTAATACTATTTATTTCCATACTCTACGTTGACCACACTAGATTCTGTGCAGGTACTACAATGTAAAGTAATAATGCGAATGCTCCTTGGATTTTCCCTAACATGCTTTCTTGTCTTCAGTTTCGTATCTCCCTAATCTGCTGCCTGCAGTAATCTTCATTAGTCCTCGTTTGACAGCATGATTACCCAATGTCAGAGAAGTGCTAGGTCGATCGATATTACACTTTGAGCAGGTCAAGCAGTAGGTGATCAACTCGAGGACAAACGAGCTGGGAGTAAATATTCTGCTTGGAGATTTGCAGTTCAAGAATGCGTATCGATTACTCGGTCTAGATCCATCACACTTCTTTATAGGGTGAAGGAACAGACATTCATTTTCATTCTAGCAGTATTGCAAATCGGGGCACAGTCTGTTATATTAGCACTAGTCTTATAAGAAGCTTGATATTAACAATAATGACAATATCGTGTATAAAACTTCATAATGCTAATAATAGAAAACTAATTCGTAAATGCTAAAATAATAACAAAAGGAGGGTTGAATAGATTTACTTGCTCCGAGTGAATGTAAATACTCCAGCGATTACTACGGCCAGCGTAACGATCGCTCCGGGGAGTAATAATTCATTAGGAACGCCAGTGACGACTTGTTCTTTTAAGACTTGTTTCTGACTAGACGCGCTTGTCGCTCGGTGTTTAATATTGTCCGTTTCACCTTTTGTTCCGCCTCGCTTTCTGACGTTACGTGCACTACCGGAAGATTGTCGGAGGGAGACGTGTTCGCCTGCCGCGTCACGATCCGAATCATCATCATCTTCGTCGTTGGAATGGTTTACATTTCTGTTCCTAAGACTGATACTTTCTTTTCGATCTCTGTTTGCACTTTCTGGAGGAGTAGGCATTGATGGATTGATACTTGACGAAGAAGTATTGACGATAATAGGAGTAGGATTGATTGTTGCAGGTTGATCGGGGTGATGGACGAATAAATCTACCTTTTCACGTCCAGATGCTCGAGCAAAGGACACTGCATCTATCAAATCTGCTGACGTTGTGATAGATACCGTGTCACCTTCGTGGTCGAGATAACTTAATGCAAAGCCTGATATGATGGTATTTGTGTTTGGATCCAAGGTTGGCACGCCACCCAACGATGTAGCTTCACTACCAAGTTTCTCGGCTACAATGGCTACGAGATTAGGTATACCTCCTGCAGGAGCCACAGCTAATCGATGGACACGTCCTGATGGAGCTTTGAATTTGAATGGAAAAGGTATTTCAGACGGATGAATGGAATTTTCAGCCAAAGCCGAACCGGATGGAGAATCATTGCCCATGTGAGACGCAGAATCTCCAGGTGCGACACTATCGATCCGATCGATTGCCGAACGACTACTGAGATCAGGAGATAAAATATGTGAGTTTTGATGACGTGAATGAGAATGAGAGCCTTCTCCACTCAACATTGATTCTGTTTCTTGATCGATCGACATCCAAAACTTATTCCATGCAGGACCTTCGGAGTCACCAGTAGACATTGTATTGATTTGGTCAAGTGTAGCATATGTTAATTTCAAAACATCAACCATACCAACTATTTCACCTTCTAATGACATGACTGGGAGATTTAGGTAGTGTCCATCTATTTGCGACAAATCAGCTAAGCTCTACTCCATATCAAACATGAGCATGACTTACCATGCATTTTTCTGAGAGCAGATTGGATACTCATGTCAACGGGTGCAAAATCAGGATGTGGAGTCATGACACGGACTACACTGCAATTTGCTGGATCAAGACCTGCTGCAATGACTCGGAGAACAATATCTTTACTTGTAAAAATACCAGTGATGGATCCCTGATCTTGTACAAGTACTGCTGTAGTATGATGCTCTTTCATCAATGAAGCAGCCTCTTTGACCGAAGTCTTGACTGAAACAGTGCACGGAGGCATACCATTAAGAACAGATTCAAGTGTTGGTCCAGACATCTTCTGTCTTATTGCTTCCACGTATTGTATAATCTGTTGTGGTTGACTTGATCCAAGTTCGGCTTGCACACCTTCAAGTGCATCATATAATTTACGTGAAGAACTGTATGCTCTTTCAAGTTTTTCCATAGCATCGTAGAAGCATTTTGTAATGTCCAATATACCAGATATATCACCATTTTCGTCCATGACTGGTAAATGTCGAAACCCTCTTCTGACCATAGTGTCCAACGCCTCTGTTGCACTTGTTTCTGTACTTGTGCACATTGGGTTTTTAGTCATAATCTGGTCAATAGTCACTTGACTGGCCTTGATACCCTCTCCAACCACACGAAACGCCAAATCCTTTGCAGTGAATATACCTGCAATCTTTGTTTCATCGTCGTCAGTCACAAGCACGCAATCCTCTCGTTTTGCCGCCATCAATTGTGCCGCTTCCGCTACAGTGGTATAAGGTTTCATCTGTAATGCTTCACTTGGTCTTAGAGACAAGACTGTACCGGGAGGTGCTCTTCGTCCTTTGGCTCGTGCTGGATTTGTTTTTCTCTTTCCGAGATCGACTTCAATTTTCTTTCGTATTGCCTATACAATTCATATCGAATTAGCAAACAATCACGCCAATTGACGGATAATTTATTGACTTACCTCATCGCGTTTCGATTGCTTTTGTCTACTTGCTGTCAAATTAGACAAACCAGCATCACTTGCTGTACTTTGCGCGGTCTCTAGTTTTGGTCGTGGTATGGCAGATGGACTGTCTGTATATGATGAAACTGGCTGAGGTCTACCACCTCTTGGTGTGCCACGAAATGTCCCAGCCGCTGACATTATGTCGCTAATCTGTGATATTCCTAAGTCGACGATATTTTTATGGTTAGTCTGTAACCTGTAGATAGCAATGTTTCAATAGAGGATTTTCTTGATCAGCTGTGTTTACTGTCATCATGGATTTAAAATATACTTTAGAGTTAAGGTAAACAAAACGAGGACCGGACTGCCCCGCCTTTGCCGACCCAATCGGAAAATCTTCGGAAGTGCGATACGCTGCGTTCCCCGAATTCAGGCTTCAGCTATTAACGTACAGAATTTTGTTTGCCATAGTGACGTGACAAGTCTTGATTTTCCTAAGATAGTCGACAAATACAGTCAAGATGGTCAAGAAACGAGCATCCAAGTAAATTCGATCATATACCGGCTTTATTACACAATTTATTAACCTATCTGTATAGCGGACGTAACAAGAATGGACGTGGACACGTCAAGCCAGTCCGATGTTCCAACTGCTCGAGATGCACACCAAAGGACAAAGCAATCAAGAGATTTACGATAAGAAACATGGTCGAATCGGCTGCTATTCGTAAGTCTGGTCCAAGATCTGTTCAAAATCAACCAAAAGGAGGGAATATAGTCGACAAAATGATACATGAAAATATACATGAAAATATACATGAATATATACATGAATATATACTAATGGTCTTTAATAATACAGGTGATATCTCAGATGCATCAGTCTACCCCGAATACGCCGTCCCCAAGATGTACCTCAAATTACAATATTGTGTCTCATGCGCAATTCACGGAAAGATCGTTCGGTATGTTCGAAGTCGAATCAAGCATAAGAGATCTATAAATCAAGACTAACAAATATATAGTGTACGATCAAGAGAAGGTCGCAGAAACCGAGCACCACCTCCAAGACTCCGATTCAACAAGGATGGCAAGAAGATCAACCCTCAACAAGTTGCAAAGCCTGCCGCTGCTGGAGCCGTTGCTTAGATTGCTTGCATGTAAAAAATGAATGATGTGAGAGAGGATACGTGAAGAATGGTTGAACCAGTAGTAAAAGATTAAAATCCTTGGGCTACATAACAAGGGGTGTAATCCGTCATCATAAAATGGAACGAATGTATGATAAGCTAAATAATGGCTATATCATAGTTCATAGTCAAGCTGAAAATATATCACGAACGTCACTTGTACGCGTAGTTCGTAGTCATGAACATTTATGTGATTATCATACATTATGCATTTTGAAATTACCAGAAATATCTAATTCTTAATCGGTGGAGTACTATCAACACTTTCACCTGTGGCTCCGCTTTCAGATGCTCCGACAGGTGAGGATGCCTTTGCCTTTTCTGCTGCCTGTTTATGTTCAACATCGTTTTCAGGCTCCTCCCAATCTTCTGCATTTTCATCCCAATTATCTAATTGTTCCGTCACTGTCGGCTGTGGAGGTACTACTGTGATACTCGGAGGAGTTTCCGAATCATGGTCATGGTCATGGTCGTGATCAAGATCATGTTCTCCAAGTTCAACATCCAAGTCTTGCTCGTCTCCAGGTACAAGATTATATCTTCTTGCCGCTCTCCGTCTGTCCAGCATTCGCTTGTGATACCAACTACAAATCCCGAGAGCTACTAATGATCCAGCCAGGTTGGCTGCAATATCATATAGATCAAATTCCCGGCCATTCTGGAAATATATTAATAATAGCCGTGAGCATCGCTTTGGAACTACTGACCGGCAGAAAACCCTGTACAATCTCAGATCCGACGCCTAGTCCGGCAGTGACTACCATGAGCGTCGAATTGACAGCTCGTCTCCTACTAACCTCGAGAACCCAATAGAAACATATCTTTGAGAGTCTTGTTAGTACCATAAGCCGAGATCCGTCTCAGTCTAGACAACACATACCGTCAATAGGAAAAATGTGGTGATGTGTAAAACCTTATCGCCTTGCGCATAACCTGACAAGTTTGTCTGTTGCGGCGCTAGACCGAGAAATGCGGCAATAATAACAAGAATTGCGAAACCAGCTATCACAAACAAATGTCAATAAAGAGGAAGATTTAACAATTGACCATCTCTTTGACGTACCCGCAAAGGTCTTCCGGACGCGCATTTCAAGATTGTGTATAGCGGCTTATCTATACATTGTCAACTCTTGTGATGACTCGCGCATAATCTTACTTGATTGCCAGATCTGCAGGAGTCTTATGAGATAACTCGTACAATAAATGAAGATGTGAAAGTCGAGTTGTATTTGCCAAGACATCGTTTGCCTATATACACCAAACAAACTATTGTAGTAGTTCTCCGCATTTTTTGGAACCTCACCTATGGGAAGCGACCGTGGCTGTTGAAAGACCGTCAAATTCAAGATCATCAACACGGCTCATGACATACATATTCCATCAAAGCTTCATCGTATAATATTTGTACTGCACGAGACGGATTCAATGAGCATAATCACGAAGATTATTTCGTCCGTTTGCGTGCAGGAAGTTGCTTCGCGTTGGGAGGGTCTCCGGCTTGCGTTGGCCGCCAAGAGATGAACCACTTGAAGCCATCTCCTCGATTTTCAACCTCACACGCCCTACAACGATCTCGGAGTAGTAATACAGCTTCCCCCGGACGTCGACAATCAAGCATAGTCAGTGATGGAGCGATTGGAAATGGTGGAAAGGCATTGGAACTCGAGCGCGATGCCGCAATTGATACGGATCCTATACATCGCTTATTGAAGGACAAATGGGTCGAAGCCGAGACTAGAATCGATGCGTTATTCTCTGGAAAATACGCGGCACAAGAAGGTCTCAAGGTCGCCGAGGCAAATGTCAAGTCGCACTCGAGTACAAATAATGCTCCCTTTGAAAAATCCCCTTCGAAAGGGTCTAAAAATGGCAGACGCATCGAAGATGACTATGGAGATGATGAGGATGAGGAAGAAGACGGTGAAGAAGATGCGGATTCTGTAGCAAGGAAGCTTCGGGCACAATCTCCCTTGGAAAATAAAGGAAATGGCACAATAAACCAACAACTCCGACCAACTCTCATTGCACCGACTAGACATAGCTCCTTACCTAGAACATCATCTGTTCAGACCGAGCAGCGCACGACTATTGAGGATGCGCGGAAAAAACTAGAGCAAGATAAAAAGGCGACAGAAGATGTCGCAAAAAGAAGCTTCCACACCATGTTCTATACACTCGAATCCGATAGCGATGCTATGTTAGAGCAACAACGACTTGATGAACTAGATCGACAAGTGGAGAATGAAATGACGGATAGTAATGGCCAAACAGATAGTGCACAGAATAGAAAGCCAGCGCAAGGGTCCTTGTCGACTGCAGATCTTGGAGCTTCTAGTCTCACCCTGAAAAATCTCATAGCTAGGATTGATGCTCAACGGCATAAAGTCAAAGCAAACGATGCGCAACTACGACATCTTATAAGCGAGGTTCGCAAGGGTCGCAGTAAATGGGCAAGTGAGGATAAAGTCGGTCAAGAAGAGCTCTATGAAGCAGCAGATAAGGTATTGATGGAACTTAAAGCCATGACTGAATACTCTGGCCCTTTTCTTCAACGAGTTAATAAGCGTGACGCGCCTGACTATGCTCAAATCGTGAGAAACCCAATGGACATTGGCACTATGATCAAGAAGTTGAAGAATTTGCAATACAAATCGAAGAAAGAATTTGTTGCGGATCTCGATTTAATTTGGTCGAATTGTTTATTGTATAACAGTGATCCAAGTCATGCTTATCGCAAGAAAGCATTATATATGCGCAAGGAAACCGATAAATTGATACCACTTATTCCAGATGTTATTGTTAGAGATAGAGCCGAAGTCGAAGCAGAAGAAAGAAAGAACCAAGGTTTGGATAATGATCTAGATGGCGGTGAAGACAGCGAGGATGATCAACCAATCATGGCATCTCGAGGTCGAAAAGCCCCAAGTAAAGGCAAGGGCCCGACTCACGTTCGAGGTTCTACGCGGGAAGAGTCTGAGATTCCAAAATTGGATCAAAAGCCTGCATTGCACACACCAGCCACGAATCTCCGTGGCGATGCCTTGCGGGCCGACTCGGAAGGAGCTGGCGATCAGTCTGCTACTAGATTATCAACCCCTCCTCGCACAGCGACAGCAGGCGACTTCCAAGTCTCAGACGGGATAAATGAAGATCATATGGATGTTGATGGCGTCGCTGCAATATCATCCATAGAAGAAGCCGATGAAGATGATCCAGAATACAAAACATGGAAACAAGTTACAAAAAAGGATCGGGCAATGGCTGCTGCTGAACGACATAGACTCTTTCGTGGCGATCAACTAAACCCTGACGAGCCTGCGTTATTACGAACAAAGGCAGGTATGCGAAGATGGGTCCGGCAACAGAAACAATACATGCAAGATTCGACATGTCAAGAAGCACAAGCTGATTCGGACGAGACAAAGGAAAATGGTGGAGAAACACTTGCGGAAGGTATTGAGAAAGATGGTGACAAAACACTTCCAGATTATTATGAGACTTTGACAAGTATTCCATCCATATCTGATCATCTTTTATGGGAGGAAGATGATCAAGGGAATATAGTAACTAAAGAGGAACAGTATCTCAAAGTATATCCACCTGGACATTTTATATCACGGAGTACAAAGTTGACGGATAAAATGGAGGAAAATATGCGTCAGATGCAAAAAACTAGAAAGGTTTGTACCAAAATTGGATACGTAAAGCAGTTACAGACACAGCAACAGGTAGAGTCAAATGTTCTGCCATTTATGTTCGTTTGTAGGCTAATTATCTTTCTAGACTTATCAAAATCAGTTTGCCAAGTATGATCCTCAACCGTTTATCGAACAAGATATTACTCCTTATGCAACATCCGAGGAAGGCGCGATAATGGCACCCTGGCTATGTCGAACTACATTCCAGCGATCGATTGGTGAAATCTTCTACCATGCGGGGTTTGAAGACTTTCAGCCTGCAGCGCTTGAAGCTGTCACAGATGTCGCATCCGACTTTTTCGTAAACCTGGTCAAGACGCTCAAAGTATATTCGGAATTGCCCAGGTCGAGGATAGATAATGCACCAAAGTATAGTCTTGAAGAGCAGGTATTATTAAGTCTCCATTCGAACGGTCTTGATATTGATAGCATGAATGCTTATCTGAAGGATGACATGGAGCGCTTGAGTACTAAGCTTGGTGTTGTTCATGAACGGCTAAAGGCTCATTTTGCCGAAATATTTGTATGTTCTCTTCCTATCCTACTATGCGTCATATCATTACTCATCATATTTAGCGTCCGGCACTTGGCGACAATATTGGCACCGATGGCGCAGGTGCCTTTAAAGATGGCTCTGAACAATTCGTCGGTGGCGACTTTGCTGAAGACATTGATGAGGACTTTTTCGGATTCCGAGAACTCGGTCTACTGGAAGAATTTGGTATCGAGACCATGTCCGTACCATTACATCTCTTGCAGAATCGTCTGCACAACGCCTACAATGCAAATAACACATCCTCTGCATCGTCCACGTCTCTCCTATTCCCTATTCCGGAAGCTTATGAACCCGTCACTGCTGATAATCTTACAAGCATGATTGGTCTGGTTCAAGGATACTTTGCCTCTCGTCTCAATGCCACTAGTAATCGACCACTAATCGAAGACGAGAATCTACCCACCAAACAGAAATTCCCTAAACCACGACTAGGCCCGACAGGAAAGATTAGCAGTCCTCGTAAACGACCGCTCCGAGAACAACAACAAGCCGCCAAGAAGAAGCGGAAGTTGGAAGAATTAGGAAAATTAGACGGCAACGTTTCTAAAAAATCAACGATTGTTGACAGCGGTGGTATTTCGGGCGTCACAGCAATGACATTGGATAACAACAATCTCAACCATGGGATCAAACCCATTAGATTCGAAATGCCAACCATGAATGGATATAACAATCCCCACGTCGGAGATCCGGAAAAAGATCTCGGTCACTTTGGAGATCTTTCCGAGCCCGACGCCGACTTATCGAATAAACACGTCATGAAGGATATGATGATCAGTCCCGAAAGCATAGCCGTTTGATATATATTCGATGATATAAAAAAGTATAGTAAAGTAAAATCGTGACGATATATATCATGTCGATAAATTCAATCATAATAATAACATTGGAAATGAAGGGGTCTTTTTTTTGATTAAATCTTTGTATATTCTACAATTCATCCAGTAATTTGAAATCTTTTCTTCTCTGTGTAGACTAATTTAGTATATTTGCATACATGAGTGACTGCATAGGGAAAAAACTTGTTGTATTTACGAAACGAATCATTTATGAGGAGTGTGTCGAAAGTAGGAGGATGTTGGAATGTAATTATTTATATATATTGATTATTTATGATAAGATACTTGATTCGACTTAATCTTTATGGATGGATTGTGTCAAATACTATATCAGACTTCGACGTATGTGTATACTTCTATGGCTCTCTTCGACATTAGGCATTACTTGATGCTCGAAATAAAGTTGTAACAAGAGTTCAAAATGACGAATGATATCTACCCTGATGGACTTTTCATCTTTCGTTTATTAAATACTGTAATCTACCCTCTACTCTCTTATGGAAGACAAGTGTTAACTACTTCCCTTATTATATTGTCACGCTACGACATTCATGAAATTCCAATACAAAGTAAGAGTTGATAATGTATATGAATCTATATTAGAAAAATAGTTACATATTCGTCACACATCAAACCATCTACTGATCGTTAACAAGAACGTATCTATATTTAGCTTTACCAGCGTCCATATCAACGATGGCCTTGTTTGCATCCTTCATAGGTACGTTTTGAACCCAGGTACGAGCGTTCTTGTCGGCGTATTCCTTCAACATTGCCTTGATAGCTTCAGGAGATCCAGTCATGCTTCCCCATATACTAGCATTCTTAGTGATGAGATTAAATGCTAGAAGGATGATAGTCAGTCAATCAACCTTACAACAGTGAAAACAGGTACGAGATAGTACATACCGTGAAATGGAGGAAGATTATCTTCTGGTGCACCGACTTGGACAAATTTACCACGAAATTTGAGCAGGGACAAATACTGTTGCAAAGGCATTGTTGGAACGGACAACGTGCACACGATCAAATCAAGCTTTCCAGCATATTTCGTGGCCCAATCCTTTTCCTCTTCAGTAGCGATGAAATCAGTAGCTCCCATCTTGAGAGCATCTTCTTTCTTGGCGCTTGTTCTAGAAATGGCATAGATTTTATCACATCCACGAAGTTTGGCACTGATAATACCCATATGTCCTAGACCTCCTACACCGATAATTCCGACCGATGTACCAGGACCAGCGTTGTGCTGAGCAAGTGGAGTATAAGTTGTTATTCCACCGCAAAGAAGAGGAGCAGCTATATCGGAAGGGAGAGACTCTGGGATTGGAATGACCCAATGACCTTGTCCACGCCAGTATTTGGCATATCCTCCTTTGGATGTGCTACCGTCTACAGGCCATTTAGAACCAAAAGTGCCTACACTGTGTTGACAAAGTTGGTCGACACTACCATTAACATTAGCATCAGATATTAGCATTGAATATGGAAATAACCATGGCTTACCCTTCAGAACATGCCTCACAGTCACCCTTTTGGTTCTGGCATGATCCACTTTGAGCACCAACACCTACACGATCGCCAATCTTTACGTGAGGCACTTTAGACCCAACACGGACGGCTTTTCCAACAATTTCGTGACCGACGACGACAGGGTAGCTAGTCTATTCATTATATAGCATCAGTAAGCGTCATTGTTGGAGTAGATGACTATAACATACAGGACCCCAGCCAGATCTCAACACATGGAGATCTGAAGCACAGATACCACAATGAGAGATTTCAATGTCAACATCAGTCTGAAATTGACCAGTCAGCTCCAAATACGCATTTCAAAGCAAGCAGCTCATATCATACCTCTTCCCATTTCTTTGGCTCGTATCCTTGCCACACCATATTTCCATTTACGGAATTCTTGTCAAGACCGACCCATCCTTCGAATTTATAATCTTGGCCAGACATTTTGTTAATTGTTTCTGCTCGATTGTTTTATTTTATGTTATATTAGATATCTTTACTACTTTCAAGTATGAAAAGATAATGGAAAGGAGTTGGAAGAGGGGGGGGGGCATGCTCGAAAAGTATACACGGTGTAGTAAGCTCTCGAGGTAAAATGTGCCATGACGTCAATCCAGGAAAAAGAGTTTTATTATAAATCTAGTCGAGAACATTCGTTCTTGCCCCACTGCCCCCACTATGGATATTGCACCACCTCGGCATGTCATTGTGGAGTTTACGGCTATTTTAGCCCTAGTCCGAATCAAGATTATGCAATAGTTACATATCGTTCCAGGAAATACCATCTATACATTCATATATACACATGAAATCTCACACATTATGTAGTTAAAATACGACATGTTTTGTACTGTTTTGTTTGTGAAAATCTCAAATAAAACCCCCAACCGCACTTCCCATCCATACCAGCCCTAGTGATCCCAATACCGTCCCCAGCGTTTCCGTCCTCGCAATCGCAGCATTATACCCTTCCAACAGCGGCAACGACAGCTTCGCCGACCCCTTCCAGAAATCCCCCACGTATTTCCACGCCGCGAACGTTACTAACGCCATTACGAGACTGAGATGCTTCTCCTTGCTCTCGAAATACTGGAGTTTATAAAGACAGTAGAGCGATGAGATAGTCGATGATAAGACCTATGATGAAACGTTAGACTACGATTCTAATCTAGAAAGAAATCATATAGTAGTGGTAAGGAGAAAAGAAAGTAGAGCAAGGGGAATGTACAGCTACTAAACCACTTGTCTGCGTTGTCTTTGTCTTTTGCAATTGTTCTGATGCAGTGGTAGACCATTCTGCTGCTTTTTCAGATGTTTTTTCATATTTAGAAAGGTTTGTTATGGATATATATGATAGATAAACACCATAGATTCCTAGACCGGATTGTAGTACATTTAGAGACGTGAGAAGGGTGTTCATCCTTTGTAAGCTTGGTGACGTGAGTGATATGATTAATTTGATGGAATAAATGAAGAGAATAAGCAATTATATATAATATCGTATAATTTATGCTATGTACGTATTATATGACTGTACATGAATATCATCTCGTCAATCATAAATCATCATAAAGTCTATATATAATTACTAAGTTATAATATAGACTAGTTGTGACTAATCGCGAAATGCTGAATCCCTTGCAAAACTTGCAAAGTCAACTACACTTTTCGACTTGACATCTGATGTGGTATTATCTACTTTCTTTCGAGTAGACGCTGGCGAGGATTTTACATCACCTAGACTAAGGGATGTAAAGTTTGAAAAACTATTATCTGAGCCTCTTTGTTCACTACTATGATCTTCGCACGCAAGTGTACTGCCGCTAGGACTTGTGCTGAGCTTCGAGGCTGTTAATCTACCATGACTAACCTCACTATCTGACGTATCATCCCCATTATTGACAGCTTTTATGGATATGTCAGAGCTTTCAATACCTGTAACGACAGGCTCAATATCCTTTGGTAAACTAATAGCTGGAGCATTGACAGTGCCATTCATTTCTTCGTCAGAGCGACCAAACACCTCTGACCACCATCTTACCTTTGCTGCGTCGGGCAAAATCAACCTTTCTTTACCAACAACCTTGTCATCTATCGTCGAGTCATATTCTCGATTAGTGAATAGTTCTTTACGAGCTAGAAAATAATCCCATACGCTTCTGGTTCGTTCCCGGCATTTCCATTCCATTCTTTCACGCTCACTTTCAAACAGAAATGTTCCGTATTGACAAGAGTATAAATGGTATAAAAGACGACGGAGAAACCTCTCGTTAAACTCAAATCGATTAGGAAATTGTCGGATGAATTGCCATACAGCGTCAAGAAATTGATGGAAGATAGGGCTAGTTTCATGTGGTTTGGTAGCATATTTGTCATCCTTGAACAAAGATGTTCTTGCAGGAGAAGCATCCGGCCCGTTCAAATCTACATCTGCAGCTGTAAGATTATCCTTGCTTTCAGTCTTCTTTATAAAAAAGCCACGTGCTGTAGAAAAGGCATTCTCGAGAGCATTGACCGCAGTCGGACCAACATTATTCGCATTTACCTCCTTCCTTGCTCTATCATTCTCTATATCAAAATATTTATCATGACCAAGAGGCCCGCACCGCCGTCGAAACATGTGACCAAATGATAACCAATCCTTTTCAATCAATATCATAAATCCTTCAAAAGTCCTATAATAAGGATCCAGACAAATTTGTGCTAGTGAAGAGATTTGAGATGTACGATCCCATCCATCCGAACAATGTATCAGCACATGTGAATGATTAATAGCAATCTGACGTGCTACCAACTCCGCCCCTCTTACAACAAGACTTATATACTTTAGCCATCTACTCTTACTCAGCAAATCCTGATCTGGTCCCAAATTCGTGTAGTCAGAATGTTGTAACGCATCTACTATCCTGTTGATCGAATCTCGCATCACATTTATATTGTCAATTCCTAAGAAATTTATGGTTGCATCTTTATAATATTCCATGTTTTCAGAACCCATACCTGCAACTTGATTGGCTCTAGCATTCAAAATTGGTCGTGCATCGATAATCAAGTTACGCTGCTGAGCACCATATACCTTTGCCATTCTACTGTCAGCCTCCCCTGGTCGTTGAGGCGGATCCTCGTTACCATTCAGAGTATGCACTGTTTCAGACGAGGCGTGATTGACGGATCCTAGGGTTGCGCTTAGATCTGAGTCTAATGCATCATTCTTGGGTCGATTCGTGGCAAATATTGCTTGTATCAATCGTTCATCTTGCAAATTCCTTTTACCCTTGAACAAACCTACCAAAGGCTGAGAGCTTCTTGTAATTGAGCAATTGTTCAAGGGATGGAGGTATGTCAGTGCGGGTATGCGAACTTTGGACCGGAATCCTCCAGCATATTTCAGAACATTATCTGAAATTGTAGAAGGTACAACCAAAGTTGCAGGATAAGTGGGCGAATATGTATAATCATGGTTTATATCAGATATTCGCCAGCCTTTGTCTGTTTCTTTTGGCCCTATCCCCAGCCTTCGATACTCTTTTCTTGCATCATATATTTCCCAGCCATTGCACCGCAGCTCTTCTGCTGGACATTTGTAAGAGAATGCATGCAGTTTCTCGAGGTTTCCACCTAGACACGTCAGGCTCCGTATTGATTCAAACACTTCTCGTGCTATATTCTCATCTATTATTTGAAGAGCTGTAAATGTGAAATCATGACATTGCAGACGGATGAATGAATCGCGCCGTACCACAGATGATTGTGGCCGGAATGTGCAATGTGAAATGAGAGGATATGATATCCAGATTTGGCGCTGACGAGCTTTTTCACCAGCAGAAATATCATCCGGTGACCAAGAGAATACAATATGATGCTCTGCCAAGTATAAAGTACCATTCAATTTATCTCCCCTTCGACATAATGTTACATTTTCGACCTCTCGGAATGAATCGAAAGGGCCGAGCTTGAATTTAGCCTTCAACTCGGCTTTTGTATCACGAGAATGGTCCATATCTTAAATCCCAATCTCGTATCTGCATTGCTTAATTGCATGTTCTTGGCCAGATCTGCATAAATGATTTTGTATCTGATCTTATGCCGAAAGTCGTGCTTGTGAAAGCAATCATGTAGGGCTAATTGGGCTGAAGTCAAATTGTGGGACGGGCCGTTCCGGTGCTTTTAAGGTTGTAAGAGAAGAAAATGTATCGCAGTTGATTTTGGAAAATGCCAAGCTTTTCGAGCACAAACGTGGACGAAATTCATCTTCAACCCACACCACGTAGTAGAAATCAACGATTTTTGATCTGTTACTATTCTCTCCAAATAACGGTAGAAATATATAATCATGGCTGCTGTCCAAGGTGGTGCTATGTAAGCTCGTAAATGCCACTCTCACTCTGACTCACGACTGACATTATCACAGTTCAAAGCGCAGAAAATTCGTTGCTGGTATGTCGACAATCTCCCCGCCGAATGATCATTTGATCGACATGTCGACGACTTGCGAAAGAAAAAAATAATATTTACTGACCATTCTTTTTACAGACGGTGTTTTCTACGCCGAGCTCAACGAGTTCTTTCAACGAGAGTTGGCCGAAGAGGGATACTCTGGTGTAGAAGTCCGTGTCACGCCCACCGTCACAGATATCATCATCCGCGCTACACACACTCAAGAGGTATTGGGAGAACAAGGACGACGCATTAGAGAGTTGACCTCCCTTATCCAAAAACGATTCAAATTCCCCGAAAACTCCGTCTCTCTCTACGCTGCAAAAGTACAAAACCGTGGTTTATCCGCTGTTGCACAATGCGAATCCCTCCGATACAAATTACTCAACGGTCTTGCTGTCCGAAGAGCGTGTTACGGTGTTTTACGATTTATCATGGAAAGTGGTGCCAAAGGTTGTGAGGTCGTCGTCAGTGGAAAATTACGAGCTGCTCGTGCCAAGAGCATGAAGTTCACGGTAAGAGATAGAAAAGCCTGCATTCCGGTTTCGTATAACTGATTAGTATCACAGGACGGATTCATGATTCACTCTGGTCAACCAGCTGAGGACTTTATCGATCACGCTACTCGTCACGTTTTATTACGTCAAGGTGTATTGGGAATCAAAGTCAAGATCATGCGTGGATCAGACCCAGAGGGTAAATCAGGCCCACAAAAATCCCTCCCAGACTCAGTCACGATCATTGAGCCAAAGGAGGAACCATCTATCGTTCAACCCTCGTCGCAAGATTACGGCGCAAAGGCCATTCAAGCACAACAACAAGCGGATGCTGCAAGACAGGCTGAAACTGCAGAGCACGAGCAACAGCAACCAGCACAGTAGATAGCGTGAAGTATGGTTGATTGTAATTGGTAGTGGCCATGTCATATACTGATGATTTTCAAAATTATGAATTCCAATTTCTTCTTTCTCAAAATGACTATTGTCTTTGGTCCTTCGTAAGAAGATACAGATCTTTAAGGCTGTACGTTGTCCTGATTTAGTATCGCTCATGTGGGCCCTTATAGCCAAGCAAGAGGATGTATGTGAAACTCGGCCAAAATTTGTCCTGCTAAGCGCCGGCATGCATATGTCAAAGTGTTTAAGCTTTGTATGCATGTCAGCACGGTACTTAGCTCCCCCGCCATTTTCACCGAGCTTTTTTTTCCCGGAATACAGATCAAAACGGTAGAACGCGCAAAGCAGCATCGTAACTCGACTATTATCGAGAGAGGGCTGGTAATTAGCTTCTGTGACGGAGAAGCTTGGGGAAATCTTTACCACACATACACCTTATGAACTAATGTCTTTATCTTGGTACCATAAATCGAGGAACTAAGCTCGCATAATCACGGCTGTAGATCGGCTGTCACCGCAACATAATTCACTTTCTATGACGAAATTAAATTCTTAAAGACTGCAGTTTGACGACATAAACACGACATACTGTAATGACCATGCAGGAGCAATGCTACTGTACGGTAAGTTACTGCAAAAGCACTGTGCATGAAAGAATTCTTGGGCTAAGATCAGATATAGCTTGTAATGAGCGATAATTATTTGCCTGGTAGATTATATAAAACATCATTCTAATCGACTAACCGACTTACCAATCTCACCAGGTGCCGCAGTTCTAGCTCATTCGCTGAGAGATGCCGGATCAAGACATGCCTTGGCGGTACTGATTTTACCCGACACATTGCGACCTGAAACGATAACCGAGTTGGAGGTTAGTCAAACGTACCACAGATACACTTGCGTTGACTGATATGTTTTATCTAGTCTCTTTACGATCATGTAATACCCGTCGATCGTATATCGACACCAAACCTTTCCAATCTACATCTTATTAACCGAGTTGATCTCTTACATACCTTCACCAAAATTAATCTTTGGCGACTAGTACAGTTTAAACAAATAGTATACATTGACGCAGATGTGGTAGCATTACGGGCACCTGACGAATTATTCGATATCCAGGACAAGTTCGCAGCCGCCTCGGACATAGGATGGCCGGATTTCTTCAATTCTGGAGTTATGTTGTTGAAGCCAGATATGGGCACATATTGGGCTCTACATACGCTTGCTACAGGTGGGATAAGCTTTGACGGGGCGGACCAGGGACTTTTAAATCAGTATTATGAGCACAAGTCATGGCATCGATTACCTTTTACATACAATTGCACACCGAGTTCAAGTTATCAATATGAACCTGCTTATAGGTATCATCAAGATTCAATATCTCTAGTTCATTTTATAGGGAAGCAGAAGCCGTGGATGGCAGGTAGAGCAGGCCTGATAGGCTCAGGGGCTTATAGGGAATTGCTAGGAAGATGGTGGGCCGTCTATGATCAACACTACAAGGACACGGCCGTATGTTGACACACACATATGCTGTTGTTCACCTGATACTAACATTATTTAGCCTGATGGATCAAACAAGTCTTATACCGTACAGCGTCTTGTCACAGGTGAGGAAACAAATTACAATACGCAACAGAGGCATAACGCCAAGACAGTAGCAGGAAAATCCATACTGAAACCCCCCAAAGTTATAATCACACCTCCGGTAGAATCAGAGCATGACAAGCAGCGACTAGAATTCGCGCCACCGCAAGCTGAATGGGATGCCACAAAGTGAGTTTAATGTTCAGATTAATGATTATCAAGAATCTGTTCTGATCTATTCGACGCAGAGCACCACCTCCAGAATCATCACGTCCGGAAGCGCCTAATTTCCCTAATCAGGAGTACGAGTTCAACGCTGACGTAAAACTTTTCAAAGCCCCAGGTGCTTATCCCGAACCACCACGCGATATGTGGTACGAAATCCCAAACGAGAAAAAATTGACTTCAGCCGACCGACCGAAAGCAATTTTTCCTTGGGAACGACGTCAACATGATGAGCCCACTCGAGTATTTGCCGACGACTATGCAACAGAAAACTCAACATCGACTGGAGATGACCCGGAGGATTACTGGCGAACGACTGGAAGTGGTCTGTCGGCTCCTGGAACACCAATGATTCGGATTACAGACGAGAATTCGACCACGGTTGGACAGGTTCCAAAAAATGCCTGGGATGATGTAGCAGGGATAGATTCGTATGTGAGACAGCTGAAAAAATGGCAGAACTTGCGCGGAAAATTGGAAACACTTCAAAATAGCAACTTTGGAGGCAATTCGAAGCAATCACAATCACAAACACCCGCATCCGATTCACCGCCACAACGCCAGCACGATGGAGCTAATCAAGGCGTAGCAGATAGTGCGATGATTGGCTTGGGACTTGGCATGGCGGCAGATGATATTGATGCAGCAATCGACACGGGCTCCTTGAGACTTACTGACTTTCCTACTGACAGACCTAGTCTACCAGTCACACCTGCTCCTATACAACGAAACACCTTTTGGGGGTCGGAACGGGGTGCGGAAGATCAATTGGCAGCAGCTGAAGGCGTTGTCGATCAAGCAGAATGGGTAAGTTAACATTCTACATTTATGCTCTGTACAATTGTCATGCTAATCATACGTAATTCAGAATCCCACGGAAAAGCTGGAACAATTAAGGCTTGCCTCGCTCAATCTTGATCCTGCACAATTTTCTATACATTCTAAAAATGTTCCGCGACGGGACATGCCAACGTCGTCGATGAACATCCGAGCACCTCCTGGACTTAGATCGAAACGATCCAATGAACATGTTCGATTTAAAGATCCGGATTCTCCACTTCTAGTCTCCAAAGAAACACCAAAAGTTCTGGCGATGCATTCTGTTCAAACCGCTCATGCTAATTGATTTGTATTTTGGACAATTGTCTTTTTGTGTCGACAAACATGACATTATGATTCGTTAGCATTTGTCAATTGCTATATTTCTTATCACATTTAGCCAGGAGTTTCATGTAAATTTGGAATGACATAGTTGTAGAGATATTGAATATTTATAACAGAAAAATTTGGATCTTCAATTTCGACCGGTTGCCAGATGCTAACGATTATGTGATTCTTGCTCAAAGGTATTCTGAAAACCCTCTTGATTACTGCGTATAATGCTAGACCGGCCGATCATAAATGACGCTACTAATGCCGCGGATCGTTGTCGAATGTGTTATTCATCTACACACGGCTAAATCTGTATGTATCAGTAGGTTTTCAAGTCTGCCAAATATCAACCACCTCATCTTTCACGTCTAACATTCCAGCGACAACACCTGCATCCCTCAGTGCTTCAACAACACCCGAACCATCTCCACCACCTCCTAGACCAATTCCTTTTGCTTTCATTTTCCTCACAACATCAACATATTTACCCTCTCTCGATATATACTGCCGCACTACCAAGCCCGTACTGAATTCTAAATAAACCCTCGTATCTCTGACTCTAAGTATGACATCATCCAATCGCAGAAACATTCTAGACAATACAAGTAGACGTTCAGGCATGACTCTGATCTTTACGGAAAGCATGACTTCGCCATTGTCCGCCAATTCGTCTTCGTAAAGCATTACATCATCATAAAAAAGTATCTGATCCGGCAGAGAAAGGAGATCAAGACGGATAGGATGTATCTTTGGATCTGAAGGTCGCCAGGTGTCAGATTTATTAGAGGTTCCTTTATAATCTGTACTATAAGACCAATCGAACGGCTTGACTACTTCTTTGATTCCTTCTTGATGTTGTCGATTTCGTTTCCATTCTTCAGAATACGCGACTTGCAGCATTCCATCCTGGGTTTTTGATACTAGATCAAGCGCATCTCCAGCATTGAATTCTAGACGTACATCTGAGGGTATGTGCTCGAGAGAAACGTAATTGTCGCCGAATATCATTTCGGGAATGGGTATGTTGATCTTTGCATGGAGGGCTTCTATGGGTTCTGCTTTGAGAATAGGGAGCTTGCGAGTTTCAACGCGCCATTTTCCATTGGGCGTTGTAAAGGAACGGACGCCTGGTCCGTCAGGGCTGGCACTGTCGGTTGGCATTTCTACATACTGATATGATATATTTCTTTGCTGAAGTGCTTGACTGAATTATGGTTATTGCGTCATGGAATTTATCACGTGTAAAAAATGGAAATTATGAGAGACGTCTTGGCATGCATGGTTCTGATTCTACAGCAACCGTTTGTTTGCAAACAACACCTCCGACCCCCGCATATCCTTTCTTTATTTCTACTTTCTTTTCCACACTTGATGACAGTCGTGCTGCGTTTTTGAACACTCAAAGAACACGATCGAAGAAATGGACGTGCAAGCTATTGAAGCTAGATTAGAGACTATCACTGTCAATGATGAGAATAGTGATGTCACGCAGGTATATACAAAAGTAAAGGTACGCATTAATTATACTTATCTAATTATGGTGTTGAGCTAACACCATCAGACTGGTTTAACGACTGCGACTTTGACCTCATCTGGATTGCAACCTATAAATCGTATAAAACTCCCGCTACAAAAACTAGCCACTACCAATGCTGTCAAACAAGCCGGGACGCTTCCAAGCTTCCTGTCAACAAGCTCGGCAGCTCCAATCAACATGGCAAAAGCGATCTTGTCAACTCAAACAATCCAGAGAACTTCAGACTCAGAAAAGAAAACAGATACGGTCATTACAATGGTGCCTCTCAAAGATCCAGCACAACCTTCGAAACAATTCCACCTTGGTATGTTTGAAATTGGGAAACCTCTTGGCAAAGGGAAATTCGGACGTGTCTATCTCGCTCGTGAAAAATCAACAGGGTTTGTATGTGCATTGAAAGTACTTCATAAATCAGAACTACAGCAAGGAAAGGTAGAAAAGCAAGTCAGACGAGAGATTGAAATCCAGTCGAATCTAGCACATCCTAATATCCTCCGAATGTATGGACATTTTCACGATAGTAAACGTATCTTTCTCATACTTGAATTTGCCGGACAGGGTGAATTATATAAACATCTCCGTCGAGAGCAGAAATTTCCAGAATGGAAAGCGGCGCAATACATCGCTCAGATGGCTGCAGCTCTCAAATATCTACACAAGAAACACGTTATACATCGAGATATCAAACCGGAAAATATCCTCGTTGGGATACATGGAGAAATAAAAATCAGTGATTTCGGATGGAGCGTACATGCGCCGAATAACAGACGGCAGACAATGTGCGGAACTCTAGATTATCTTCCACCAGAGATGTTGCGAGGTAGAGATGGGAATTGGTATGATGAGAAGGTTGATTTGTGGAGTTTGGGTGTATTGATGTATGAGTTTTTGGTTGGAGAGGCTCCGTTTGAAGATACTCAAGTCATGACTCAAAAGAGGATAACGAGATGTGACATGTCGATTCCAGCATTTGTCAGTCCTGAAGCAAAGGATCTTATCAAAAAGGTGAGTTTCTACTCGTGTAGTTGTTGTTGTGAATTATACAGTAAACTAATGAATTGGTTATAGTTACTTGTCTTGGATCCAGAAAAGAGAATTCCACTTGAAGAAGTACAACAACATCCTTGGATTGTAAAACATTGTATCAAAGGAGAGAGATCATATAACAGGGCGTCTGGAGATGTTCAATCGTGATCTTTCTTTCTAGATGTTTGCTTTCTTTTCTGTAAACAAACGACTTGTTATATTTCGCAAAGCGGTTGGAGTATTCTCTATGTGGTGTCTTTTCAACTAAATATTACTTTTATCTTTATTCATCATCATTCAATTCTATTATACATTTATATATGTCTTTTACTCGACAAGTATTTACAATGAGTATCGTTGTCAGTGATATATTATCGATATATTTCATCAAAAGGTCTAGTATCGTAAAAACAACTCTTCCATACTTCACCCACTACTTTTTCAGCATGTTCCCTATCTTTACAATTCGGCCTTGCCATTACTGATAACGTAGCTCTCCGCCTCACACATTCTTGAAGTTGTTGTGTAATATTTCGTTGTCCTCTTGTGAAAAACTCTCTTATGAATCTACATTCTCCCGACAGCGTTGACGCACGTATCTATTCCCAAAACCAAATCATTACCTCCCCATTCATAAACGCGAAGGGAAAGGGTGATTACTCACCTCTGTACAAGCCGCGTGTCTTAGATCTTCTGGATCTCTAACCTTGAATCTCAAATAATCATACGCATGCACCATCTCGTGCGCCAACGTATCCTCCACCCGCCCCCTCGTGCGTATCTTATTCGCACAAATCAATATCCCGTAGTCTGGCTCGAATCCACCCCCTTTGTCCGAGTCGCATTTTCGACAAAAGATGTTGTCGGAATTGATATCGTGGTCAGGACCGAGCTGGTTGATTTTCGACCGCAGAAAGCGTATCACGGGTGAGTATTCGAGCAGCCAAGAGACGGTTTTTTCGCACTTGGCTCGGTCGGAGGATTCGTAGAGGGTGTCGCGGGCGGAGTTGTACGCTTGGATCTCTTGTGTGGATGCGCGGCCGCTGACGAGGGAGAAGAAGGTCGTCCAGGTGTAGAGACTCTTTTCATCGGAAGATAGGGATGGAGAAGTGGGAGGGTTGGGGGACATTGGAAAGGAAAGGATGTGGAGGAGAGGTTACGTTCTGGTCAAGTATTGTTTTGTAAATGGAGGGGAACTTTTTTTTTTTCGGGGAAGATATGTATGACTTCATCATCGCTTTAGATAAGAGAATAGAGGCATGTTTTGAAATTGAATAATGGATGTATGATCCCAAGATGTGTATATGAATATATGAAAAAGGACGTTTCTGTGATCATAGGTCGGCCTTACTGGTTACCAGAGACGATATGAAAAAACATCTAACTATTGTCATCAAACTTGGTATGTCTACAACGACCTGATGTAGATGAACGTATTTTTGATATCTTGCAAGGTACTTCGTCCATAGTAGATGAAGTCACACATGAGCCATTACTATCTATACTATCCACAATTGTCGAAACAGCATGTTCGCTTCAAAAAACTGGTCACAGAGTGGTCATTGTATCGTCTGGCGCGATTGGAATGGCATTAGGTCAGATGAATTTACCTCGAAGACCTAAACAACTTCCACAAGTCCAAGCATTGGCTGCTTTGGGTCAATGTAAACTCATCGCTCTGTGGGATCAACTATTCGCACATCGGAATCAACCAATCGCACAGATTCTACTAACAAGAAATGACATTGCAGATCGAACACAATATCTCAATGCACAAAACACATTTACGGAGTTGTTAAACATGGGTATAATCCCTATTGTTAACGAGAACGATACACTGTCTGTGGCAGAAATTAAATTCGGTGACAATGACACTTTGTCAGCAATTACTGCTGCCATGGTTCAAGCAGATTATTTGTTTCTCATGACGGATGTAGATTGTTTATATGATAAAAACCCTAGAACAAACCCTGATGCAAAACCTATTCAAGCAGTGGAAAAGTTGTCAGATTTAGTTGCAGATGTATCTTCAGCAGGTTCAGCAGTAGGAACGGGTGGAATGTCAACAAAGATTACAGCAGCACGATTAGCTACCTCTGCAGGCGTGACTACAGTAATTGCAAGATCCAATAAGCCTGGTAATCTTGCAAGCATCGTGGCGTTTTGTGAAGCACAAAAAGGGAAATCTCCTACTCAATCCGTTGATGAAGCTGCTTCAGAGACAGAAGAAGTTATTATTCCCCCCTTACATACCAGATTTCTTCCAGATCCAACTCCGATACGAGATCGTCATTTCTGGCTACTTTATGGTTTACAACCCCATGGAACTGTTTATATTGACGCAGGAGCTCATAGAGCGCTGTCAAATAAAGCTGGCATGTTACCAGTTGGTGTAGTTGATGTGGAAGGGTCCTTTGGTCAACAAGAAGCAGTGAAAATCGTAGTCGTGAATAGATTGGATCCAGCGTCATTTGAATACTCAAAAACAGAACCAGAGCCATTCGAAGTGGGCAGAGCTTTAGTTAATTACTCGTCCGCAGAGATACGACGAATAAGAGGTCTAAAAAGTAGTGGAATTCAAGAAGTACTTGGGTATGCTGATAGTGAATATATAGCTTTGAGAGAGAATATTGCTTTTTTCAATAAAAAGAGCGATACCGAAGCTATGGCGGATATTGCGTCGAGGTCGAAACGGTAAATGATTTGGTGGCATTATGATCATTGTTACTACTGTAGATATGCATGAATGAAGCGACGATTGAAATCATTGGAGCTTCTACAGCGTGACAGCTTGATAACATTGTATCCATGAAACGTGGAGTGGATTATTAACGTATCGAGGAAGCCGGACCGAAATTTCCGTTGCGGCATAGTGCATAGAACAACGTACTCAAGAAGAAGTCAATGCTAGTATATCGCCCTGACAAGACCACTCCACATGATCAACTCTATGTGTTTACTTTTGTATGTTACTGAGATACAATAATATACAAGTACATCATATTAGCGACTGTGGTTGGGATAAAATAATCGAAATTGTCGACTCTTCTTTATTTTCGAAGCTTGAACTAGAGATACGGCGAGCACAATGCGTCTCGATGTAAAGGTACAGCAAAAGCCACAGCGATAGCGCTCAGAGATCTGGAAACTAATCTTTGCATCGAATAATAGAGACAACTATTTGCTCGCTCACAGCGAGTAAAGGGCATTGATTTTCATCCTGTGGAACCTTGGGTAAGTAATTATACCTTTTAATGGAAGGACCCTTGTTAACTCGACATAGATATTGACCAGTCTTTATAATGGTATACATTTGCATCTGCTCCAATCTTTGAATATTTAATAACTTGATCAGGTCATGTTTATATATGGTCCTACGAAACACAGGTAAATACTTTCTACAATTAGTGGTTAAAGTCCTCTCTGACGAATATATACAGGCAATTGTCAAGACATTCGAACTCACAGATGTACCCGTACGAGCTGGCCGATTCGTGGCCCGCAAGAATTGGATTGTGTGCGGATCAGACGACTTTCAATTACGAGTTTATAATTACAACACATCGGAAAAGATTACAGCCTTTGAAGCACATCCGGACTATATCAGAGCTATCGTTGTACATCCAACTCAACCGTTTGTACTCACTGCCTCTGATGACATGACAATCAAGCTCTGGGATTGGGAAAAGGGATGGAAATGCGTCCAGGTATTCGAGGGTCATGCACATTATGTCATGGGTTTGGCAATCAACCCAAAGGATACAAACACATTTGCTTCGGCATGTCTCGATAGAACCGTCAAAATATGGAGTTTAGGATCGTCAACGGCTAACATCACCATTGAAGCACATGAAGCCAAAGGTGTCAATCACGTAGATTATTATCCTCAATCAGACAAGCCTTATTTACTTACAACTTCGGATGATCGTACCGTCAAGATTTGGGATTATACTACAAAGGCATTAGTAGCGACACTCGAAGGACATACAAATAACGTGTCGTTTGCATGTTATCATCCAGAATTACCGATTATTATATCTGGTTCAGAGGATTTTACAATAAAGATCTGGCATGCAAACACATATCGCTTGGAACAATCTCTAAACTATGGACTTGAAAGAGCATGGTGTGTTGGATATCAAAGAGGTAAACAAGGCATTGCAATGGGTTTCGATGATGGTGCTATTGTTGTAAAAATGGGACGTGAAGAGCCCGCCGTTTCGATGGACAATTCAGGCAAGATTATTTGGGCTAGACATAGTGAAATTTTGACAGCAGTTATCAAACCTGGAGGTGAGTCATTACCAACTAATCTCTATTTCTGAGCAAGATATTGACAAAGGAATAATAGATGGCGATCTCAAAGATGGATCACCAATTACCCTACCAAGTAAAGATTTAGGATCAACAGAAATTTACCCTCAAACACTCATACATTCACCAAATGGTCGATTTGTGGCTGCATGTGGTGACGGAGAATATATCATTTATACTGCACTCGCTCTCCGAAATCAAGCATTTGGTTCGGCTCTTGATTTTGTCTGGGGTTCCAAAGACAATGATAAAGACTTTGCAATTCGTGAATCAAATACAAGTGTCAAAACATTCCGTAATTTTAAGGAAAAGTCTGCACTCAATGTTGGTTTTCAAGCAGAGGGATTAAGTGGAGGCGTCTTACTCGGTGTCAAAGGACAAGGTGGTATTGGTCTGTTTGATTGGGAAACTGGTCAATTAGTCCGTAGAATTGAAGTCGAACCACGAAGTGTAGGTCACATCCATCATACTATGATCAAGGCTTTGTTACTAATAGTCTTGTAGGTTTACTGGTCAGATAGTGGTGAATTAGTCGTTCTCGCATGTGAAGATGCCTTTTACGTACTTCGATATTCTCGTCAAGCTTATCTAGCCGGTTTACAAGCTGGCGAAGCTGACGAAGATGGAGTTGAAGCTGCTTTTGAAGTCGTCACAGATATCAATGAAGGGTATGTATATAGTTTTTTCCTATTTCTACTGATGACAATCATGTACTAATGTTTATAATTATAGTGTGAGAACGGGTCAATGGGTTGGTGATTGTTTTGTTTACACAAACTCTACAAACCGACTTAATTACCTTGTCGGCGACCAGACTTATACTATCAGTCATTTTGATTCTCCTCACTATGTACTCGGTTATCTCCTTCGAGATGGTCGGGTTTACGTAGCTGATAAAGACGTTAATGTCATTTCATTTGCTCTTTCCACATCAGTAATTGAATATCAGACTTTGGTGTTGAGAGGAGATCTTGATGCAGCAAATGCAATGTTACCTGATATAGCTGAAGATCAAAAGACAAAGATTGCTAGATTTTTGGAAGGACAAGGGTATAAAGAAGAAGCGCTTTCGATTGCCACCGATCCTGAACATCGTTTTGATCTGTCTTTAGCACTGGGTCATCTTGACATTGCACTCGATCTCGCCAGAAAAGCTAACACTGAACATCAATGGAAGACTGTAGGGGATGCAGCCTTGACTTCTTTCAACATTGCTCTAGCAGAAGAATGTTTTCTTCACGCAAACGATCTCGGTAGTTTACTATTACTTTATACATCTTCCTGCAACGAAGCCGGATTACGAGACTTGATATCTCGGGCAGAAGAGAAAGGAGCGAGAAATATTGCATTTTCAGCACTTTGGTCTCTCGGAGATGTTGGAAGATGTATAGATGTCTTGATTGAATCTGGAAGGACAAGTGAAGCAGTCTTGTTAAGTCAGACATATATGCCTTCCAGAACAGCACAAGTGGTAGAGTCGTGGAAAGCTGGATTAACAAAGGCCGGAAAAGGTCGATTAAGCAGAGCTTTGGGCGTACCACCTTCTTCTTCTTCAAACACTAAAATCGATGACGAGGGTGTAGATACTGATCTATTCCCACGATGGAACGAATGGATGGAACTGGAAAAAAGTCACGGCATGACCAAGAACGGAAACGGTGATGGTGTCGTGAGCAGTGTGGTGGAAAAGGTAAAGGAAATGTCTATACTGTCACATGATGAGGCAAGTGATGCGGTGCAGGTAGAGTCTTCTACTGTCGATGATGTACCTACTACTTCCGAAGACACTTCTGCTGTAGTAGTAGACGATGATGGAAATACTGGTGGTAGTTCTACACCTGCTGCGGCTGGAAAAGGTAAAAAAGGTAACAAGGGGAAGAAAGAGAGTCAATCATAGATGTAATAACTAACTAACCAACTACTTATAATGTCAATTTTTATCACTGGTATCTGTCGTGTTTATATGATGGTTGATGTAAAAATACTGTTTCCAATCGATTATGTTGCATGGTATTATTATACAATGTATGTGAAATGTCATCAGATCGTTATAAGCCTAGACTTGATGGAAATAATACGTGATGACAAAGATGGATCAATACATTCACGTCAGACATGAAACAGTAAATGTAAAAGTAAACGTAAATAGTAATCGATTCTATAGTATATCCGTCCATCCATTTATCTATCCATCAAAACCTTCCAATAGATGAACAAAACAAATTCATACAGTACATGGATATTGACAACTTCACTGCATGTTGAAATATATATCAAAGAGGCTTTACCAAAGGGGTGGAATTTTAAAAATGGATATAAAAAGGATATAAAAAGGGGTAACTACTACTGTAAATAACTACATGAGTTTGAAAAGACGTCTTTATAGAATAAAATAAGAAGAAAAGACAAAGTAATATATAAAAAAAAGATTGGAAGCCTGTTGAGATGATAGGGCTTCAATGTAGATTGTAGATTGTAAATGTCCTCTTTTCTATTCCTGATATTTTGATTGTTACATTTCAAATGATGAAATCTATACAAGAGAATTGGTAAAAGATGGTTCGTAATGTTGAGTATGTTGATGATAAAAGGTTGTTATGGTTGTGAGAGGAGGAGAGAAAAAGAAAGACGTCATAAAGGTATCAAAGTAAAAAGATCGAGGTAATGTACAAGAACATTTCTTTTCTCTACGTGTTATAAGGACTTTCTTTTCCCTACGTGTTATAAGGACTGATTGGTCGCATAGGTGATCTCAATATCTTTTCGTCAGAGTATCCTGCAGGTTCAATACCGACAGAGTTTTGCGACGTTATCGGACTAGAAATGAAAAGTTGTGATGCTCGTCCACTACCTCTACTGTCTCTATCTCTAAATGATCCTTTACTTGCTCGTGCTCTATTCTCCATTGTATTGATAGGAATTGTTCGGTGAAAGTTGAGAGATCTTTCGGAAAATGAAGGAGTCTTTTCCAACATAGTCATGGAAGGACCACGTTGATGACCATACTTTTCATACTTGACAAACTGATCTGGATTTTGAGATTTCATTCTTCTAGCCATGGCAAAGATTCCAAACCCGACTAGAGCAACAGCAGCGACTGATCCACCAATCACCGCTGCAGTACTAGTACTTGTTGACGGAGACGAAGAAGTTGTTGAAGATCCTCCACCAATGGGAGCTCCAGCGTCAGAAACCCCGCCAGAATTGCTACCTGAGCCAGGACCAGCTGGTTCACCAGAAACGGATGTAGTCGAGTAGATGGAAAACATAGGATCAAATAGTTTTACCATCATAGCTGCAGTAGAGTTGGCAACTTGATTTGTATAAAGAGAACTGTTACCGTTGATGATACTGAGTTGAATTTGGTTGGCGGCTGAAGTAGTCGTCAACATTTTCACACCGGTAGCATATTGTCCAGCGGCTTGAACATCACCACTAGCTTCTAAAGGCACGATACTGTCAGCTACAACTAGATCTTCAGGAACATCAATAGCAGTAGCCAAGAGTTTTGGGACTAATCTCAACAATTGATTAGTTGCATCAGAATTGTGGACCACGTAATCATAAGGATATTGAGCTTGAGCCATACGAACAATGATAGCTACTGAATCCTCAGGAGGAGCGGCTGCTGAAGAAGGCGCTGCAATGAACAATGGAAGAGCTGTACCAAGACCAACAGCAGACGATGGCGTCGCTGTACTTTCAGTGTTTGTATTAAAGACCAGCGTTGCAGGTAATGGCACTTGAGTGGCTGCAATAGTACCGGTTGGTACTACCAAAGTCGCTGTCTTGGTTGGCTGAGATGATGATGGTGGTGGTGGTGGCGGTGGCGCATTGCTTGAGACTGTTGATGGACTGGAACTCACGACTCCTGGTGTTGTTGTGCCAGTAGCGCTTCCAGTCACTGTACCCGTAGCAGTACCTGTAGCGGTACCAGTTGGAGCACCCGGAATAATGGCAGTACCAGAACGTGTAGCCGTTCCAGGGAGGGGTGCGACAACAGGTCCTGTTGGCACAGTTGTATTTGTTGAAGTAGGTGTGTTACTTATAGGGACGGGAATTGCAGTACCTGTAGCAACTGGTACTGTAATGGGATTGGTCTCAGTAGGAGATATTGGAGTGACAGGCTTGGAAGATTCCACGACGGGTACTGATGTGGAAACGACAGGTGGAACTCCAGTAGGCGGTACACCAGTCAACGTACCGGTTGGAAAAACGCCTGATGGCGAGATGACAGTCGGTGACGAGATGACAGTCGGTGGCGAGATGACAGTCGGTGGCGAGATGACAGTCGGTGGCGAGATGACAGTCGGTGGCTCGTTTGTTACTGGAACCGAGACAGAGACTGACGGAGTAGTCGGGGTTGGAGTTACCACAGAAATAGTTGTTGTTGGCTCAATAGTGGTTGGTGCGGCACTTGATACTGGGAATTTCGGTGTATCGGTGCCAACAGGTATAGCGATTCCACTTCCCGAGTTTTGTGGTGCATCTCCTGTCAATGTCGTCGGAGTGACTGTTGGGACGACAGATCCAGTGGATATAGAACCAAACTTTGATACTACACCACTGAGCACCGCGGAGAGATCGATAGTTATTCCTGCAGAGCTAGGAATACTTACAGGACCGGCAGATGATACTGGAGGTGCTGCGACAGAGCCCGAACCCGTAGATGATGCAGGTGAGGTAGGGGCGACGGATGGTGAAGATGGTGTGATAGTTGGTGAAGAGGGTGTGACGGATGGTGAAGATGGTGTGATACTTGGTAAAGATATAGGAAAGAAACCACCACTCGATCCGAAAATAGGGAGCGCAGAGGTTCCAGCTTGACTGGAATCTGTATTTGAATCTGTTGCACTTGTTGTAATTTCAGACTTGATTGTTGGTGTCGGGCTCGCTGCCGTTGTACCAGTAGTGACTGCTGGAGATGTACCGGTTGAGGATGTTGCTGCTGTGGTATTTTGTGATGTCGCTGCTGCTACTGAAATGACCGCGTCAGATGTAGCAGCTGACGTTGCTGCTGCTGAAGTAGCTGCCGCAGATGTGATATCAGATGATTGTCCGGAGCTTGTCAAATCTGAACTTGTGCCTAAAATCGGTAACGTTGGAGCAGTTGTGGGGGTGTGTGTCACGTCTGAAGCTGTTGTGTCATTTTGCCATACTGTTTTTAAAACCACACTCCCAGGTACAGTAACTGTAACATCTGCACGTCGAACTGCTACCGCTGGAGCTGCAGCAGCGGTGAAGAATGAACTTTGAAGAAGAGGTGCAATGACCAATACGGTGGCCAAATTCGGGATGCTGTACCTCATTTTGGCGGTGTTAATTATTGTTGATTGGAATTATGACAAGGCTGTCGAGAATGTTAGGCCAATCCATCATTCTAGAATTGGACAGTCATCAACTTACAAAAATTGTAAATTATATTATAAATGAGTGGAACGACTTGACAAGTCAGAGATGTAGCACGTCTAGATTAAACGTCAGTCCATATAAACATGAGTTGAATATCATCAAAGCATTCTTACCAATAAAGACTGCAACTAAATCTATTGATTAGTAGAGACAATCGAACTGATATCTCCTATAATCAATACTTTCTATAATCAAAACCAATAGTCGTCTTATATTCTCATCTCGATCCGATTAGTCGATTCAAGGTAAGATGACAACAGATCGACGAGTATATTCTTCGAGTTGAAACGAGTGACTATATGCAGCTTATGGGTTGATAAAGGCTGTCAAATGTTGATTAATGTGTCCCGTACCTCCAGAGATGGCCGGTGTCGAATAAGTAAATGTCCAAAGTGGCTGTAATGGCTTCTGTTGTGATTAAAATCTTTTGCTGAAAGACACACGTCACGTCCTTTGCTTTGTTTGACTGCGACCGTTGTTGTTTGGGGGCGACGTTTTTCCGAATATATTACGATACCACAATATACTTTTCGTATCAAGAAACTTGAAGAGTCGCTATTTTGATTTCAAAAGATCCTTTCACGGCTCGTTGACTTTTATGCAGAAACGTAGCCTCTCTGACAGATGACTAGAATCAGTGAATCCGGAAAAGACAGGAATGAGATCAAAAAAGTCGCACGGAAAAGGGGTTGCGGACCGTTTGTCGGAAAGCAAAAACCCTTGTGCTGGCTTGAAAAGTCGCTGTGTTTCGAAACTCAACGGCTCTTTCCACACACAAAACGACTTTGATGTCGTTTATCGTTGACGTTTGTCGTATCTTGAGCAGGGAGAATACTACGATATGTAAGGAATGTCGATATCGATAGATGGTAGGAAGAAAAGGATGGCTGAAAGGAAGAGGAAAAAAAGTAAGCTAGTGACGGGCGAGCAACAAAAATCAACCAGAGAATTGAGGGGGGAAAAAAGCGTACGCCAGTTTTAATCGGGAGATTAATCCTCTGCCAAATTTGGCCCAACATATTCATATTACACTACACTAATAAAAGCATCCGACCGACCTCATAGATTGGTTGGAAACTATGGTGGCGCCCGAACTAAGGAACGCTAATTTGTGGTGCAAAGTCAGGATTTGACGCTCGAGCCACGTGTGGGGTAGGGCAAAATCGGCCCTTGAAAAGTGGGGAATGGTCATGTTTGAGAACCGAACTAGGTTTCCGTGGTAAATTTGACGACGATGATCATTCGCAATAATAATTCAATACAGCATTATTATTACCTAAAATTATTTACTGTGGAGCTGTTTGAGATATGTGGATCAATCCAGTCATTGATATAGTAAAAGTTAACAACATTTGTATGGTATGAGTTGTAGCCTTTTGTTTTGTAAACATACGCCACTCTCGGCTGAGATTGGATAGCATAAATATGGCTACACACTGTTCTCTGCAGGATATCATTACTATACGTTATTTTGCGTGTTTCTGTTGGGTCCATAATACACATCCATGGTAAATTACCAATATTGCCTTGAAATGAAATTTAAACTTTGTGGACCATTTTCTGCCATTATTCGTTTATAACATCCGTCATTTTTACAGAACTCGCGCATGTTCATGTCAGGTACTATCTTACATGCGGCTAAATCATATTCATGTAATCGTTCAACATGGTTGCATAAGTTTCTAGACTGCATGTTTAATTAAGGAGTTGTGCATGCAATACGTTGATGGACGACTTTCCTTTCCTTTCTGTTGCAGCACGGTGCATGTTTTCATTTGAGCAAGACTATTGTTAGAAATCCAACGCAATGCAACCCGCGGAGCCAATGTTGTTCGTGATTATTATGATTGTTATATCAATGCGTGGTGGAAATTGGATTGTTCTATATTAAGCCATAATCCTGGCCAGTCTTTTGTGTCTGAATCATGTCCGGTATTGAATTGATCATTACCTAGCCGGTGTTATGTCCTTGTCGCTTATGTAGTCCCGTTATCGCTCGTCAGAAACAGAACATGTTTTCCGACAGAACTCCATAGATATCATTGCTATTCATAGTTTTATATGTCGTCTGTTGATGTGATCATGGTCTGTGTAAATGTAGTTACCTTTCCATATACGGTGCCCAATGACAATTCAGCTATGCACAAGACTCACATGAAGACACAGAGAAGAGAGATAATAATCAAGATATAAAAAGAATGTAACATTGACATTTTCTAATACATAAAAAGATATGTAAACAAGAATGAATGTGACATCTGTCCAAGATGTTTATAACTATTTACAAAAGAATGTAACATAAAAACGAATGTGACATCTATCAAAGATGTTATAACTATTTACAAAAGAAGGTAAACCATTTGTACAAGAGAAAGTAGTAAAAAACCAATGCGCCATGCTTTGCTTTTATAGTCGTTCCATCAATAAAATTCCAATCCAAGTTTTATACATTCGCTTGAGTGCTCGCTTCGCTATGCTTCAAAGTGAATGATCCAAAATAAATCCAACAAAATAAATGATTGCTCGGATGTCAGGTCCAAGTAGTGAAGGTGTATATATGTGTTTGTGATATATATGAGATCAAAGTTCGAAATCTTCAGCTCGCACTTTTGGTTTGATTGCGTTCTTCATGAATTTCAAGAAACGATCACCATAACGGACTGGTGGAACAGCTGAGATCTCTTGATCTGGTTGACTGAATGACTTGATAAAGTGTTCTGCTTTTTTGATAAAGGAATACTATAAAAATCGACAAATTAGTATCTATTTTTTTGTAAAACTGATAACGTTATAACTTACCCTGGTCAAACAGTCGATGATGCCAATATAGTAAATTTCTTCGCCGGGCTGGTCATCTTCATGAGTTGCTCTGAGTCCACCTTCCTCGCCATAAAAGAAAGTGTTTTTCTTTGTGTCAATGTGAGATTGTCTTTCGGGCATTCTCGACATGGTCTGATCCATTGGAACAGGACGTTCAGTCTTCACCAACTGTCTAAGCTGATGAGCTTTGCGTGCTGTTTCGACTTTAGATGGAGTTCTGGTAAGAGTTGGCATAGGAGAAGGAAGGGGCGTTGCAATGGAAGTTGATGAGGCTCCAACATTGATAGATTGAGGACGTTGGAAGGGAGCAGTACCGGCGATAGGATTGATAATATTGGTAGGGTTGGTGGTACCATTGGCAGTCTCACGGACTGATGGAAGTTGAGTAAGATTGTTGGATGATGACAATGCAAGCATTCGTTCACCACCGGGTTGGAAAACCTTTAACGTCCTATTGCGAAGGTTCTCCGTGTTTCCACGTTTGACGTCGTGAATACCGACGAGGAGGGAGTAGTCCATGATGTGAAGCTTTTGAAGAAAGGCAACATCATTGGACATTTGTTGTTTGAGTTTTGCAGCCTTTGATGGACCGAACTCGAGATGCATGTTTCTGTTTAACCAATTGAGGTCTTTGAGTGTGGCTTGAGGATTTCTGGCGAGGTCTGTTTCATCGTACTCTCTTCCGACGAGACTGCCCTTGAGGTCATAAGTGCGATGGATATCTTTGTGAGGTGGAAAGAGATTGTTCATAATGACAAAGTGGAACTTTTTGCCGCTTGCTGTCTTGACACGGTGAAGTCCATAGAATTGACTGAGTAGAGTGTCTGGGTTCTTGAGAACGTGATCGTAATATTGTGGGAGGATTTTACGCATGAACTTGGCCTCATGAGGGTGAACTGTCTTGATAATGTATTTGTAGTCGCGAGAGAAGTAGAAGAAACTGCCTGATTTGCCAGGTGAGCCGAGTTCTGAAAGGATGTATTTCTCGGTGAGAGAAAGAAGGTACTCGGCTGAATCGATGTGGAAAAGGTCACGAAGGTGTCTATAGACCCATGGTGCATAATCCTTGAATTTGAAATCATATTTGGTTGCTGGAGTCAACTCGGTTCCGAGGACGTCGAAGTTCTGTTTACGAACTTCACGGAAATCTTCGAGTTGAAGAGGGCGGTCGACTTTTGCGTTGCATCTAGAGACGCAGAAACGAATACCGGTCAGCATGTTATACGCCGTTTCGAAGTTTTCATGTCCTTCGGCAACTTTTGTGCCGATGAGGACACGGTCATCATCTTCATCTTTGCGTCGCTGTGAGCTGACGCGACGCTGTTCTTTGATGATGTCTGCCCAGCGAGAGGCTTCATCATCTGCAGGAGCTCCTGCAGCAGAGGGTTGGGTTTGGTTCGCATTGGAACGTCTCTTTGGGACGACCAATGATCCCGAACGCCTGACGCTGCCCTCGTCAGGGTTGGTTGGCTTGTCGGGCTCCTCTCCCGACGACATTGGTGGGATGTTGGCCACCACGACTTTGCCATTAGTGGTGGACTGTGCCAAGAACGAAATTGCCTGCCACGCTATGACTGGTATTGGTTCTTTTTAAAAATTTATAAAACTATAATGACAATGTTAGCATATGATACTCAAGGATGATGGATGGAAAAAAATTCTGCTGAAGAGAGGCAGTATGTATTGATGAATACCTGTGATGAACAAAGCAGGAATGCCATGAGACATCCTGGTTTAGACAGAGCACAAGTATCTCCAACACCAAGCTTGACAACAAGGTAGTCTGAGCGAGGAGGTAGACTTACATTGTTGGTATTGATAGTCTAGAGAGTAGTTAGTATGTGTATGCATGTTCAGAAAGGTCATTGATACTCACTTTGGTTGGTAAAAAGTCGAAGAAAATTTTCTTTCTTGAGTTTTGCTTATAAAAAGTGGGAATGAAAACGGAGGAATTAGGGCGGACAGAGAGGTTCTCTTATAGACTCTGGAAATTCCATTTAGATCACAGACCACAATAGAACCACCGAGAAAGGCCTCAAATCAACTTTGTGTACGTAAACATCACTCGCGATTGTAAACAAAGCGAAAAGTTTGCCATAACATCAGTTTTTGGCCATTTTTTCCACTTGTAACTATGGACATATAATATGTGCCATATATCATTTTGATCAGCGATTCCTGACGGAAACGCTTATCCAATTTAAACGTGACACTACTGGTTAGTTGTAGCAAGTTAGGGGTTTGAGCTGACCCATGGGTGCGGTGTTGCAGATTTAAGGTTCGAAACCTTATTTGACCGTTTCGTGGATTTTCGCGTTTTATTATTTGCTCATAATATCGCTATCGTGCTCTAGCCTAATAATGTGAGACAAACGTATGATGTAGCATTCCGAGATCGGCAAAGTCAGATTCGCCACATTTCCTCGTATGAGCGAATTCGGCTTTCATCTTTAATTAATCATTGACAAGATTGCAAACTTCTCGCCCGTTTCGATTAGTATTTTCGAGGCGTTTGCCAAAAACGGGGCGTTCCCTAGATTGTACCACACTTGGCAACTTTCATTCCTGACTGCAACTGAACTTTTTTCAACGGTGCACGGTCGATAACGTAAGTCGGATAGCTAATGGGGTTGATATAATAGCATAGCACGATCATCAAGATATTGCCCTACGAAGTTTCGGTCGTCTGAAGGATAGTTGGAGATTATTTGGGTGGGTGGACTTTTACTCGGCGAGAGCTGCACGAACGTTGACAGAAAATCGTGTACATTATGATATGAAAATGAACGATTCAGCAAGATATGATATACATATTCAGACAACTATTTGTCAACCTTTTTATATAAAAAAGTCGATTTAAAATCCCATATCCCAAAACGATAAACAAGAAACAACATTCAGAGCTACAATAGTAAAATTGAGATTTAGAAAAACCAAGAAATGAGCAAAGGAAAATCGTGACACAACTGATCCAGCCCGCTGCAGAAATCCATATGGGTATAAGCAAGAAGATATTTGGCATGTATCTTATGCATCATAAATAAATCTTATAACCACAAAATCATTTCTTGGCCGCCGCCTTCTTTGGTGAAGCTGCTTTCTTCGGTGGAGCTGTCTTCTTTTGTGTAGAAGCTGCTTTCTTGGTGGCAGGCTTGGCAGCTGGTGCTTGTGATTTTGTCACTCGTCCTGACTTTGTCTTGCTCAGCACTGTGGTAGTCTTCTTCTCTTCTGACGGAGCCTAGATACATGTATTAGTCCACGGCGACAATAAGTTTTTGGAACGAGATTCAACCACATACAGTTGTCTTCTTTGGTTTGGTAGTGCTGGTTGATGTCTTTTTTGCTGCAGGCTTTGCAACCGGTGTCTTCATTACAGTAAGTTTTCTCGGAGCAGGGGTCTCCTTTGGCTTAGCGGCCTAAAGACGCGTCAGTTGCTAGTTTCAACGAATGTCGATGACAAATACGTACAGTTTTTGGCTTTGCAGTACTGGCAGGTGCCTTTGGCTTGGCAGCTTCTTTGCTTTCTGTTCCATTGCTGGCCTTCCCTTTTCCAAGCTTGACAGGTCCTGATGTACCCTTTGGTCGTTGAAATACACCAGTTTCGGACCCTCTGGAAAGCGCCATGTTGAATCGCGAGGTAAAGGTTGCATCTGTGACGCTCCCAAGGTCATTGTTGGCCAAGACATACTTCTTCAAGGTTTGTCGGCTGTGACAAGTCAAAACGTCAGTGAGGAGCTCGACAATTGTTCAAAAGACGGACGAGTACTAACCTGGAACCATTTCGCTCTTTCAGCTATAGGAAAGATATAGTCAGCACACAGTATTGGAAAAAGGAAGAGATTCCATAAGGTCGGTTGTTTTGGATATGTCTCGACGCGCAATTACGCGCTTCGGTCGCAAACAACAACATGACTAGAAACAGCTACTAACATTTATGATGGCGGTCTTGATCATATCTATAGGTTATCAGTCGCGCGTTCCAGCATGTTTTGCAATCAAATTAGAATAGACTCGCCTTGATATGTTCCATGGCTAGCAGGGGCCGATTTCTTTGGAGCAGCGCTCTTGGTTGCAGCTTTTGGTGCCATTTCTGTTATAGTGTATGTGAGATGTTGTGACTTTACTATGCTATAGATAAGTAACCGATCTACCGAATGATATAATTTGCTTACATACATGTGGTATACAACAAGTTGGCGACGGGATAGATGAGAAGCGAGAGGGAAAGAAACAGTCCGAGAGAAAAAAGGTGTGGGGGAGAATAATATATTCGTTTACGACAACCGAAAGTGGGAAAGGGCTGAACGACGAACGCGCTGATAATATAATAATAACAATAAAAAATCAACGGGGGGTAATTGGACGACAGAAAAAAAAAGCACGGACGACCTTACGGACAGCTTGTCTTTATACGGCACGCGCGAATTCCACAAGATCAAAACAAGATGATTCGTTCTAAATGTGCTTTTTCTTTCCCTCCCCTACGGTGCTGGTAGTGAAATGGTCTCTTTGGAGAAGAGAATAATCGCGGGGTAAAACTGTTGTCGTTCACATCACAAGATGTCATGCCTCGGTTGGCTTTTTTTTATAGATCACTTTTGAATTTCGCTCGATTAGGCTTAGCGAATTCGTTGATCTGTGGTTTTGTCGGGGTAGTATATATACCGTAGACTTTGCCCTGAGTTTTTTTAGATTTTGGATCAATTGTTTGACATGTTCCCTTTTTTCCCTTATCAATTGATTACATGTTCACGTGGTCGGTTCGATGGTCATGTCATCGGTCAAATTATTGTGCCTCAATATATACTATGTAGTGATAGCATGTCTGTATCGTGTCATGTTGATAATTATAGCTTTGAATAGTCGTTTCGATATATCGTGACATGTCTCAGAGCTGTGGTATCACATCAATGATCGATAATCATTAGTAATGAAGAAAACATGATAATACATGTCAACGGTCACAAGTTCAATAAAAATGATTTTTATCAAAAGGTTAAACTCGGCCAGGAATGCTTTTTGATTATGGGTGTCTTTCTATTTTACAGTCAAACAAGATAAAATGTCTTACCGTCTAGGCATGCCTCGTCCTCTACCTCTCATTGCTCGCTGGGCAGCTCCAGGCGGTAAACCTCTTGTCGGAGCTTGTGGCTGTTGACTTTCTTGGCTTTTAATTGTCTCGTCAACGCTCAAAATCAAACAGCTCGCTTCTGTGGCTGCTTGTATAGCATTGATCTTGACGAGAGCGGGCTCCCATACGAAAGCTTGCATATTATCTCTCACACCTTCATTGTCAAAATCAACACCTGCCCAAATGTTTCCTTGTCGATGTTCGACCCGTAATCGATTGAGTAAGTCTGTTGCATCAAATCCAGCATTGTCGCACAATTGTCTTGGTATTACTTCCAACGCTTTTGCAAAGGCTTTGATTATAGATTGTTGTTTGTGTGGAATGTTTTTATCGGCAAAAGTATGCAAGTATTTTGATATTTCCATTTCACAAGCACCACCACCGGCAACAATTTCAGTGTTTTTGATAGCCCGCTTGACAATCATGATTGCATCGTGAAGTGATCGCTCTACTTCGGCTATGAATTGGTCTGCTCCTCCACGAAGTACTAATGTACAGGTTTTGGCTGTTGGACAACCTTCGAAAAAGTTTACACGTTCTCCACCGATTTGTCGCTCCTCAAATATTGCACATGTTCCGAGTTGCGATTCTTTTATATCTGAACAAGTTGATTGTATCGAAGCTCCTGTGGCGTAACATACTCGGTCAAGATCGTCGGAAGAGACACGTCCAGCGCAAAAGATATCTCGGTCAGCAAAATACCTATGTGATGTTAGTTATAATTTCTACGAATCTCATCGTACCACATACTGTGTAGCAAGATCACCGATTGGTAATTTGCTCAAAACTACTTTTGCTCCAGTCTTGAATAATGCCTCCATTTTATTATATATTATCTGCCATTCTGCATCCACAATGGCCTGATATTCCGATACATGTTCTACTCTGACCTCTGCATTGTCCTTTTCACTCTTGAGTTCTAATTCAACGTTGAGACATACGATCTTTGGGTCTTTGAATGACTTTGGCTGTTGTTCGAATCCGGCATATGAGAATGTCTTTTTGAATGCTACTCCATTGACGAACAAGGAATCTTGCAAAGCACCTCCTGTGATCTTTTTCATACCGATAAGTTTGTTGTTCAGTTCATCTTGGTCGAGTGATAACACTGCATCGACAACCACTACATCAAGTCAGCAGATTAATCTCGCTTCGTGTGGACATGACTACCTACTTGTAGTGAAAAAGTCGGCATTTCTATGTATCAATTTACTACTCATGGCCGTAGCTGCCAATTTGCGTAGCGTTTCTCGTCTATCCACATCCTTCCCAGCACTCGTATCAACAGCAATTTCTTTAATCTTGTTTACCGCCATGTCGCAAGCTCTTCTCAGTCCTTTTATCAAGATTTGCGAAGAGACGCCTTGATCGACGTGTTCTTTGATTTCTTTTAATATTTCACCGGCAAGTACAACGACTGAAGTTGTCCCGTCACCGACTTCAGCGTCTTGTGATCGAGCTATGTCGGTAAGAATTCTCGCAGCAGGATGCACGATATCGAGGAGCTATTTCTTGTCATCAGCCATGGTTCTCTTGTATCGATAATACTGACAAACCTTCATCACTGTAGCGCCATCATTTGTGATTGTCTGTTTTCCATTCTCGTCTACCATGAGTAAATCACCCCCATATGGACCTAGGGTTGATTTGATAGTTGCTTGGACAGCTAGACAGGCATTGATGTTTGACAGTATCTGACCGCGTCCTTGAGATTGATCCGTGCCTGTTGAAACCAAACATGTCAATACTTTCAGTAATTTTGGAGTAGGAATTGAAATGCCATTTACCTTCTTTCAGCACTATGATCGTCGGAGTTTGGCCACCGAATGACATCTTTGTTATCTAGATACGCACAGGATAAGAAGTGCTTGATTGTAGAAAGATTCAATGAGTACGGCGTCCCTTTATACGATCACAGCGATCAACGTCGGCACGAAATAATTATTTTCAGAAATTCACGTGCAAATTTATCGCAGAAAGTCAAGGGTATTTAATTATGAATTTTTATTTACTATTTAAAAGGTAGGGTATCCAGACGCCGTGCTAAAACAAGAATGCTATATACAGAAATAAGATCAATCTAGCAGATTGTCGCTACGTTGGTTGTATCCTCCTATACTGCCATGTTCATGACTACCGAGATCTATTGTAAATGACGATAAGGAAGGAATAGATGAGGATGAGATTGAATAAGAAATATTCTGTGGCGGTATGGGACTTAGTGGGCTGGTCGAGTTTGGCCCCCCAGCTACAACCAGAGACGCGACAAAACCATCGAATTTTAGGCCGGCGCTAAACATTGCTCTTATGGAAAACTTTCCAGACGCCAGCCGGGAGTGGAAGACTATACGGTAGTCCCCTGGAGTTGAACTCTTGGCCACACCACAGGATCCAGGGCCGTATGTACCATACCACGGCGTTTGCATCAATGCAGTGGGACATCTGACATACGGACCGGTAATATTGAATGAAGTGGCATATTTGATCGTATAGCTTCCATCCGTGGTGCTTCCAGAGGAAAAGAACAGAAAGTAAACTCCTTGAGGGCTTTTGATAAGTGTTGGCGCCTCAACCAAAGCTCCATCAGACCATCTGCGATCCAGTATCTTGATAGCACTGCCTACAAGTTTTACACCATCACTCGTCACCTTTTGTAGTAAAATTGGAGTATTATGCAGTTGAGGACTTGGATTTCCACATGCACCAGCTGCATCACAAGCATTACCGTCAACTTTATATACCACATAGGTTGTTCCATCATCATCAACCAATGGATCGGCATCGATTGCTCCACCTTGATCCAAGGGACAGGAGAAATAATTGTCGAGGGCTGTATATGGTCCTGCAGGATTATCGCCGGCAGACACGGCCGCACCAATACAATGCTTAGGTCCAGCTCCGCTTGCCAAAGCCGAATAATACATGACCCATTTCTGATCTAAACTGCGCTGATACACTCCTGGAGCCCATACTCTTGCTCTCGGTGCCATCGGACTTGCCGCGGAAGCCCCTTGAACTGCCCACGTACCCAATTTAGGAAGGACATTTGTACTTTGTGATTGAACAGTCCAAGTAATAAAATCTGGAGATGTAGCTAGTTGTACATTTGGTCGACCATTTATATTATCATTATTCGTGTCTGTGACATCTGCAAAAGGATATGCATTGTTTGTAGCGAAAGCGTACCACGTTGAATTGTAGTAAACCAAGTATGGGTCTGCGAAATTCTGCCCTATTGCTAATTGTACGGGGGATGTAGATGTTAAATTGAGGGTGGTCCCATTATAGGTTCGTGGTTGCGACGTCGTCCCAATAGAGAGCGGCTTTGGAGCATATTTCCGCTTCTCAACAGCGTGCGATCTGAGAGCTAGTGTCGGTGCAAGAATGGCACACAATAATAATGCAAGCATGAATATAGGGATCAGAAACCCCCCCGTGAAGTGAACGCGATTCGACAATTGAAAGGTTTGCGTTTGTAAGAGTGTTAGGATGATGTCAGCTTTTTAATGCTGCAACGATGATCTTGATTACAGAACCATCAATGGTATTTTGACCGAAAGAAGGCGGGTGTCGGGTTGACAAGTCTGACATTGTTCTTCGTTTGGTCATCGCGTTGTCTGTTTATTTTGCAAGCACTCGACAGGGTCCCGTCCATCCGTTCATCTTGATCTTTGCTTGGCATGGCATCTCTCGACCGTTCCACCTGTCCGTGCGACTTTAATTTATATGTACGATCTAACGGTTTGATGGGAACTCCAAAAGTCAAGGTACTACAGTAATACCTGTAAGAAAAAACTGATTATATACGACATGATAGCAATGGAAGACTAAACAAATGCGATACTACTATAGCCTTCATATGGACTTACGTAAACCTCTGTCTTTGATATCCATCAGTACGAGGATCCCAGATATAGACAAACAATGGTCTCGGTTGTCAGAAACTGGGACATGAATTTATTAAAAAAATAACAACGCTGAAACTCCACACTCGTAGCAGAGAATTACTCAAAGCTGCAATTTCATTACCAAGGGCATTCAACTACCTTTTAGACATTTGGTATGCATGATAATAAATTCATTGTATTTCATTATGGCCGTCATTTCATATAAATCATAATTGACAATTTCGTAATATACTGTCTTATCGATCCGGAATCAGATATACCAACTTTCCAGTTCCAGTCCACAAACCAACCTTCTATTCTCCGCAAACCTCCCATATAATTTGGTCCAAACCCTATCCGCTTCTTTATTCTTAGGTCTTGAAGCAACTCTAATGTCAAAAGGTATCGAGTTTTCAGGTGAAGGTAAGCCAATATCTGTAAATGTCAAATATGCAGAACGATTGCGAAGAAATTCTGCTCCATCAAACATTGTGTCTGTTGCAATTTGCTGTAGAAGTGCCATGGAAGCAAGAACAGTCTTTTCGGTTGCATCTAATGTACTCCCGAAGACTTCATTCGTCGTGACTTGGACATCGATCCGCGAAAGACCGGTTTTTACAGGCTGGGATAAGAACATTCTGTTGTTCATCCCGGCCCTACTTTCACGCAAGAATATTGCTGTCTTTAGCGAGGGTGTCAGAAATATAGCATCAAGCTGGCCGTAAGAACCTATCACAGCCTGATCGATCTTTCCGTCATGATATGCCATCAGGCTGTCCAGGGCATTCGCATCTATAATCAATCCCGGTGTCCTCAAGTACAGAATTTTGTCATATTCATCGACTTCAAGCATGTTTTCCAGCATATAATCTCTCAGCTCTGCATCGCCCCTCAAGATTTGTTTACTGGTATCTTCCTTCCGAAACCATTTGTTCTCCTTGATCTTCTCTTCATGTCCAGTGATGGGTCTCAGTTCGACTCCGTATCTTCTGATTGCAATTCTAAGTAATCTTCCCGTAGTATGCATGAATGGATCTTTTGCTTTTTTGACATGATTGTTGCCATTAAAGGAATCTCCAGGGTCAGAGAACATTTCTGCGGCTCCCAACGCCCATTCTACAGGGAAAAGTAACACACGTTTGGCAGGACTCTTTGCTTTGTGCAAATCTGCAAATAACATGATTGCCGAGCAGACATTGCTATGATCAGTCACGACTTGAATATATGCAAGTCTTGACCAATTGATAGTCGTTTGAACGTTTTTGGCTAGACTGTCAAGTTTATATTTTTGGTAAGTCGCAAGCGTGTTGCTATCTTGTGATCGGACAATTCGAGAATCACGAATTTGGTTTGTCAAAGCGAGGATATGAGAGGTTGGTATGTGAGGTAGGTTTGGAGCTATTGACTTTCGTATATGTTTTAATGATTGCTGTTGTGCATGGTAGCCCGCTGAGAAGAGAAGAATCACAAAGATAGTCACTGTAAGAATATGTATTAATTACAAGGCAATATCAAGATGCTGATGTATGCCTTACCGATGATTGTGTAAAGCAATGTTGATACTTGACTACTTGTCAGTAGTATCCGTCCCATTATATCTCGCTGCCTCGACTAATAACTTGACTTGATTCTTCACTCAGGTACATTTAGAGATTTCTTTATCGATAAATTACGTTGTAATCTTCTTATCGATAAAATAAATATTTTATCAATAATTAATAAGAACAAATCAACAAACAGTTGCAAGCAACAACCCCGCCAAACAATATTCACCTAGCAGAATCACATGACTATCTTCTTTCCATCTCAATGATTTGACCACCTTCTCTACATCTACTAGCCCTCCTCTATTCCGTTAAGTTTCATTTGCACAGCCAATCCATTCAAAATGTCACACTCCGCCACCGCAAACCGCATGCTCGATTCCAGGGGATACTCCGGCCCTCTCATCCGCGGCAGCAACCCGCTCACCCTCCTCGACCCGACTCTCCGCGACCGAATTATCGAATCCTACTACTGGAAAGAATCCTGCTTTGGCCTGTCGTGCTCTACGATCCTCGACCGCGCCGTGCAATTGACTTGCATAGGCGGGACGTACGGCGGGGGCGCGTCCCAAAAACCCACGCCGTTCTTATGTCTCGTGTTGAAACTCCTACAACTCATGCCCGAGCAGGACATCTTGGACGAGTACCTCACCAACGGCGGGGATGAGTTCAAGTACCTCCGCGCGTTGGCGTTGGTGTACGTGCGTCTGACGTCTGAAGATTCGAAAACTGTCTATGAAGTGCTAGAAAGATACTTGGACGATAAAAGAAAACTAAGACGGCGGACCAGAGAGGGTTATAGGTTGACGTATATAGATGAGTTTGTGGATGATTTGTTGACGAAAGAGAGGGTGTGTGGGATTAGTTTGTGGAAGTTACCCGCCAGACAAACGCTAGAGGATGCGGATGTTTTGGAAGCGAGAACAAGTCCGTTGGGTGAGGAAGTGGACGATTTATTCAATAGTGACGAGGAGGACCAAGCGAGAGAAGACGTAAATGGACATGATAATGATGATTGACGCCATATGACTTTACGATGTCACGCAATATAATAAAGTCAATGGACGTAACGAGTAAAATACAACAGATCATGACGGTCGTGGGTATCTATATAACTATAAATGGTTAACAAAACAAGATGATGAGATTAATGTCCTCCAAATCTCTCTACACCCTTTTGAATTTCTTCAACAATCTCTGCAGCTTCAGCACTAGATCCAGCATCAAATTCATACTTTTTGGTCTCCTTCTCCCGATATACAAGTACTCTAACTAGTTTAGGATGTTTTCTGGCTACTTTACAACCAATAACATCTTTGAAATGGACGCTAGTAGTCTTACCTCCTGCTACAGCATCCATATCTACATTTGTAGCAGGCATAATATGGATGTATTCACCATCCAGGGCAATAACCTTTGGATGTGCAGGAGCAAATGACAATGGCTGTCTACGAAGTACATGATATCTCTTTCCTCCAGGTCCAAGTTGATGAAACCCTATAGCTCCAACTTCAAAAGAGGGTTTTTGATTAGCACTACTACCTCCACCAAGTTGGAAACCTTTCTTCTTGACTTTGGTTGGAGTCGTAGTGCCAGTCAATACGAGAGGAGCATTGGGCGATTCGGAAGTTGGAGATGAAGCACCATCTCTATCTTCGACCCCGATAAATCTACGCCGCTGCATGTCGAGACTTGTGCTGTTAGCGAGAGCTTCTACCGTTCGATCTTCAGGAACCACCATATTCGTCCCGTGTACTTTAAGAACGTACAATGCCTTGTTTGTGATTTTCAGCTTCTCACAAGCTTGTCTAAACACTTCTGCAACATATGTATCTGTTGTCGTTTGTATTTCCAAGACAGTCGTTTGCAGACTATCCATATTTGTAAAATTAATCTGCAGCGTCTTTGGTATACCTGTCCGACCTCGTGTTGGTTGAGCCATTGCTGAAGGCAGATCCAAAAGATGAGCTACTGAATTATTTCTCATCGCACCAAGCGTGAAGGTTGAGCCTGTGATCGGGTTTCTTGCAGGATTAAATGAAGCAATAGACAGGACATCTGAACCTTGTCGCAAGGTAGGCGTACCAGCATCGATGCGGAATCGTTCACTCGGGGCTATCGAAATAGATCTTTGAGCATCAACCGGGATTTGAGGGGTGATTTTTTCATTATCTGTAAATTCCGTTTCACTTGCTCTTACGATTGCAAATTCATCCCATGGCTTCTGACCCGGTCGTAATCTACCTGGCTTGTTGTTCTTGGTAGTAAATTCTGTAATGGCTCTAGTTCTCCCTAACGCTGGAAAATCGTACTCGACTTCACCAAAATCTACCATCCTGAGCATCCATCGGTTCAAATCAAGTTCATCCTCTGTCAATGCAGGTTCTCTTGCTTCTTGTCCATATCGCCAAAGTCCAAGGCCGATGAAGTCTGCAACTGTCACTGGACCATGGTCTCCGGCCTTCTTAGTTGGTAACTCGATATGTTTCTCAGGTTCAGCCGAGTGAGGAAACATGACTTTGATCCATAATGGATTAGTTTCTGCCTTGCCGTACAGAGTTGCAAATTTCTGAGTGGGTAGATCGGTTGCGCCGTGCGGACCTGTCTTGAGAGCCTTGGATAACAACCCGACAGGTTGTACAAAACTAATTGGTCTTCCATTTGGTAGCCGTGGTAGTTCAGGTGGTTCTTCCTTTCGTTTACGTGGTGAAAGACCGTGTGCTGGTATCGCTGCTGGAATATTCGGCGGTATTGGAGCCTGTATTGCGTTTGGAATATTCATTGTATTAGGGGGTAATGGCGAGGAGCCCAGAGTATCAACGGCAGCCAGTGTAGCTCCGATACCCAGTAGCATTTCTGTCGTATCGTCAATATCAGAAATATCAAATGCACCACTCAAATCATCATCGTCGAGATCAGAATCATGCACTTGTTGAGCCTCTTCCTGTATAGTATCTGTTAACAACATGCTTCGCCTTGCTGCAGCCCGCGTGTTGAGCTTTTGCCGTCTAAAGATAATGGAATCTTCATTTTCCGATGACATTTCACTGCTTGTAGCCGTATCTCGACGCACTCTCTGCTTGATTGTTCCAATCGTGCTTGAAGACTCGAACCTAGCACCTAGATTGTAGGATGGGCGTACAGTTGACACGTTTGAAGGTGTCACATCATCCTCATTTATCTGTTCCTTTAGCTTCGACGGTCGAGCAGGAGACGATCCGGCCCTGATCCTAACAGGCATCCTGTTGAATTTAATCTGTCGAGCTGCACGTTTATCTTCATCCTCTTCACTATCATCACTAAGCTCACTACTATCATCCTCCTCTACTGCCTCTTTCTTTCGCCTTGAACGTGCCCCTAAAGTTGGACCAATCGTGTCATTGCTTCCTTGACCTGTGAGTAACGTTCCCTCTTCTTCCTCTGCATGGTCGCTAGAAAGCACTGTAGTTCTTGAAGGCGCTTGAAAGTATTCGGAAGCTATTGTTGTTGGTATGGGAGGAGAGTAGGTACGCTTGAGATCAGCGGGATCAACAGTCCATCCCGCAGCTCGAAAAGCAGGATCATTGAAGACCGCCGGATCGAGATTGATTAGTCTTTCACCAATGCCATCTTTGAATGCGTTGAGATATCCAGAACGTAGCTGATAAATTGCAAATCTACGCAATACTTTTAGTATTGGAAGATTGTTGTTTACGATAATACAATCCGATACTCACTCCTCGTTCATCAACAAAGACATGACCGCGTTTGAATCTACAGGCCTTGTGCCACTCAGCGTCCTATTGATATTTGATAAACCCTCTTCCTCCACATATGTCAATCTCCATATTCATAATCCTCTTGGTCTACGCTCAAATTGTTCTAACCGACACTGATGGTCATGAAAGAAACGAATCTACCCCACCTTTTTCTCGCTGCTTATAATGCCGAGGACAAGCGAAGAGATATTTTCAGATCAATGTTCAGATGATCATTCGCCAGGATTGATGGCTCTCGTGGGCTATTCTGATAGCGAAGGATCGGAAGATGAAAGCACAAAACCCTCTGGGATAAACGAGAAAAGTGCGCAAACAGATAGGACGGAAACGCGGAAAATTAAATTCTCACTTCCGGCTGTGACAAATGCGGAACCAGCAGTAACAGATAGGCCTTCGAAGCGAGCCAGGACAGGCGGTGCCACATTATCCTTCAATGAACTACTGCCGGCGCCGAAGCGGAATGCTGAGACTGCGAAACCGAAAGGGTTAGGCTCTAATTTCGCTCTCAAAACAAGCAGTCATGCCGGGTTCAGTAGAGAGCCTATGGAGACAACTATAGTTGAAGAGTCGAAGCTCATAGAAGAAAAATCTTCACCATTCAAAAATGCTCTTGAGTCTAGTGTTGCGGAACCAGTCAAAATCACCGGGAATGCAATGCGTTTTAAACCTCTTTCGGTTGCGAATAGTAAGAAGAAACCAAAAATACCGGCTTCTTCGATGATTCAAAAATCGACTACAATACCTGCGAAAAGTGTCGCGAGATCCGATGTAGCTGATAAAGAGGCACAACCTGATATGTCTAATTCGAGGCCACCAATATCGTTGTTTTCGATGCAATCGACGGAAACCTACGATGTAACGGACGATAAGACCAATGAATATGAACCCTTGTTGTTTAATACACAAGACCCAGAACAGATTATTGAAGAAGAACTTATATCACACGAAATACCTCAGATGCAGCATGATCCGAATTCCGTCAACGGAGTCTCTGCTAATTTGAATCTATCAAAGCCCGATCAGAGGAGACTTTTCGGTCGAAAGGTTCGGGACGGTGCTGAAGCGATCAATATTACAAACTTCAACATGGATCAAGAATACGCCCGCAATGAAGAATTGAGAGCTAGTGGTGCTGCTATTCAGCATCGTTCCGTCAAGGCAATTGCACCAGGTAAACATAGTCTACAACAGCTCATCAATTCTGCAAATAATCAAAAGGATGCTTTGGAAGATGCTTGGGCAGAAGGACGACGAGCAAAAGGAGAATCCGGTAATAAATATGGTTGGTAATTGTAATATTATGCTGGTTACATATGTTATCGTTCACGATTCGTTTATCATCATTGTATATATACAAAAGTTTCAACATGGACTTGTTCAAGTCATGACTTCTTCCATTGTTAGTCGGTATAAACGCGCAGCCTTTCGTCTTTCTTCAGCTTCTTCCTTTGCTAGAATCAGGTCATCATCGTTGAAATCACTCGTCTCATCCCATAATCTATCAAACTCTTTATCACCGTCTGTATCTACCGCCCAGATACTCTCTCTCAGTCTCTTATGTCTTTCCCTGTCTTCTTCAATTCTCTGCTCGATCTGTCTCTTGTCCAGTCGACCAATGCCGGTGATTGACTTATTTCTAGGCGTGCCACCTTTGACATCCGCCTCCAACATCATCGGACTAGTGTTTTCTTCAGCGTCCACGACCACATCGCCATCTCCCAGACCAACTTGATCTCTATCTTTGACACATTCCTCCAACTCTCTTACTGTTGCAGACTTGAGATACATCTTTTCCTCCATTCCTTTTAACACTTTTCTCACGATTTTGACATTTGCCGCTCCAGCTCCGTCATCCGGCGCAACTAGATCTACAATCTTTAATATATCCCTTTCTATCATTCTTATAAAATCTGGATATTCTTCTCTCGCAGCCATATCACATAATTGTTCCACAAAAAACATGATATTAGCTCGTAAATTTAGATTATTACGTTCAAGTTGTTCGAGGATACAGGAGTGAAGATCCTCGTCCATATCTCGGTGTTTAAGAGCATAGTAGGCTGCTTTTTGAGCCGAAGTGACGGATGCATTGAGATGTTGTAGTAGAGAGGTGAATCGCATTCGAACCTCGAAAGGATCTGCCATTTTTACGACCAAAGGGTGATGTTAAGATAAGAAAGGTATGTATTTGTGGCAGATGTCGAAGACATACTGAAAAGCTATTACTGCGAGCAAATTCTCGGCATTTTGGCTCTATGCCCTATTCAAGTAGCGGAAGCAGGTGGGGTGAAGTTATTGCATATCAAAGAACTGCCAAGCGGTGATTATAATTTATAGAGCGATATCGGCTACAGGACTGATCAAGACTGGTTTTTTTCTCACATTGATACACTCGACAAACATGTCTGCAATTGATACGAATAATGGGCTCACACTCACAGTCCTGGGATGTGGTGAGCTGCATTTTGATATAATATGTTTCAAGTCGTTGTTAATGGTAAAAACAGGTACAATGGGTATTGCTATCCTTTCCGGGATAATGGAAACCCTGACCAGTATCTCCACATCTTCTTCGGCTGCTGGTTTCGAGACTCCTCCCCGATTACCTACGAGATTCCACGCTTGTGTACGAAGACCAACGTCAGCAGAAAGGATCAAAAAAGCGTTACAGAAATACTCTCACATACCGCTTTCGATTCACATTGACGACAACATTCCCGCTTTGGAGGCAGCCGATGTCGTTCTTTTAGGCTGTAAACCGCAAATGGTAACAGATGTACTCTCACCTCCAGAAATACAAAACGCCCTTCGAAATAAAGTCCTCATCTCAATCTTGGCTGGTGTTCCTGTATCTCAGCTCGAATCAATCATTGAACCTAATTCCAACACGACAATCGTACGAGCAATGCCCAATACGGCGTCTGCAGTACGAGAATCAATGACTGTCATTGCACTTCCTGAAAAGAATTCTAATTCCCAAAGTCATCCCTCGTCTGAACAGATGGCTCTTGTTAATTGGATCTTCTCTCGGATTGGAAGAACAATCACTCTGCCTGCTGCTAATATGGACGCAGCAACTGCTCTATGTGGTTCCGGTCCAGCATTCATGGCATTAGTCCTGGAAGCTATCGCTGATGGAGCAGTTGCTATGGGTTTACCGAGGAAAGAAGCCCAAGAAATGGCTGCAATGACAATGCGCGGAACTACAGGATTAGTTCTCGATGGTGAACATCCTGCTATCTTGAGAGACAAGGTTTCTACACCTGGTGGATGTACAATAGGAGGATTATTGGTCTTGGAAGAAGGAAGAGTGAGAGGAACATTGGCTAGAGCAGTCAGAGAAGCAACTGTTGTAGCATCACAACTTGGAAAAGGTGTTCAAGGTGTAAATGGAACTAGATTCAATTGAGTGTGTTGATGAAATCATTATTATGTAAACGATCTCTACAACAATAACTATGGGAAACGATTGAAGTCAACTTGAGAGGTCGTTATTTCTACGAAATAAACTACTCGCTCGACTACTTATTCCACTGATCGACTTTTCCATACTTCCTCTAACACTCTCACCTAATCGCTCTGCTCTTCTATGATTCGATAACAACCTTGCTGATGCCATCAATAACGCACTCATTAAAAAACAAGCTCCAGAGAAGCACTGAATTGTTACAAAATTATATCCATATCTCTGAATGATATAACCTTCAATCAAAGGTCCAGTCAATGCAAAAGGTGCAGCAATACTATACATCATTCCTGTCCATTGTCCCAATCTAGCTTGACCATCTTCTGAGGGACCGAGAATAAAAGCCATACTTGCCGGTGGTAATCCAATGACTGAACCAGAAAATGCCCCAAATAGTATCACAAACACTATGGCAGCGGCCAATTTTTTCGCGCAGGTCCAGAGTATCAAGCATAATAGAGCAGCTATGAATGTAACAAAAGCATGAACATTCAATGCACCGAATTTGTCACAAAGATAACTCGAACTCAATCGACCCAAGCTAGAACTGCCATTCATCATTGCTAATAACCAATAAGTTCTCAGTGCAGGAGTAGCGCATGCTCCCTCGAGATTTGAATCATCTGCCGTACAGGGAGGTGGTGCAGCTCCTCTGAACCCAACTCTTGTTTGTGCAGCCCATTCTTCAAGGTTGAAAAATACCCCATAAAAGCCTAGAAGCATCATGCTGATTGCAGCGCTAAAGAGGATAAACGGAAGACTTTTAAAGGCTGTAGAGTCTATCCAGACTGATAGTTTGCACCAGGATGATGGTCTACGTACCGGAGAATTAGGGTTTGGTCGAGCTAGAAAGCATGCCAATACACATGTAAGGAGAGTTAGTAAGGAAATCCAACGAATTGCTACTACAAAGCCGGATGAGTCTATAAGAAAGCGAAGCATGATAGGATAAACAAGCCCAGCTTTTGTAACATTAGTAACTTTCTCGAATAACTGATAGAAAATCCCCATACCAATACTTGCTCCAGTAGCTACGATTCCAATAGCAAAGCCTTTTCTCTTCTGAAACCATGTCGAAACGACTATCATCTTTTAATCAGTATATTGTTTTCTCCTTCCCCATTCTTCATTATCATATCGATTAATACATACCGGCAGAACTAGACCTCAAGAATCAGCTTCCCTATCTCTTTCAACACAAATAGATATTACTAACCTCGTCACGAAAAAGCAACCCATTCCCAACCCCACCACAATTCCCTGTACGAACAACGTGATCCCCCACCTCCCATCTCCTTCTCTCCCCTTTCTTTCCACAAAACTAAGCGAAAATAACCCCAGACTAACACACACCGTACCGACGATCAACACCTGCCTCACGTATCGCGCATCGACCAGCCTTCCCACCACAAACGACGACCCCAGCACTACAAACGTCTGCATACTCCCGATGAGATTCAGCTTCAACAGCGACGTCGAGCTCGGCATGAGCGTTTCCTGATAGAACGACAGAAACGTCCCGAACGAATTCACCAAGCCCCACGAGTTGAACATTAAGAGAAACGAGCCCAACAGCGTCAAACACCGTCCCTCCCACGCTGCATTCCGCTCGTCTAATGCTCTGGTGTGGAGAAGTACGGGAGCGGAGGGGGCGGAGGCGGCGAGGGAGTCGGGTGGATAAACGGTTCGGGAGGAGGTGTCATTGTCGGGCATTAATATTGTTGATTATAATAGTCACTTGTGGAAAAGAGGAGAGAAAATGGGAGCGACATGAAAGGATAGATATAGGATGGAAAGATGGGAGATAAATTACTCTTGTCTTGGAAATAAATGTCTCCACTCACACTTTAGAGATATACTTGACACGCGCAGCATTCCATGCATACAAACTGTGTTCGAGAAGTCGGTCATTTGTGTGTAAAAGTGGAGCATATCGGTTTGACTTTATGCTCTGAAAGTGTCAAGTGGTGATACGATAGTGATGGGTATGATAATAATGTGCTCGGATGTACACTCTCGTTGTCTTAGGATGATGATTATGATGATACACAGTAGCTTGGCAAGAGATTGCCGAGGCAAGATGTGGGACCATCACAAAATAACCATCACATGTCAGATAGATTATGGCGCTTGGAGAGACATGCTTGTATTTCAAGTAAAAGTCGTCAATTGTCATCATCATCTCTATCAATTATTTCACCTCGGTTCAATAACCCTCGTTGTTCAAACGCACCGTCTTCTTCAGGCGATTTTTGAGTTTTCCTTCCCGACTCTTCTTGATTTACATTCGGATCATCCTCGTTTAATAAATACCAAACATCCTTCTTTGTCAATAATCCCATCAAAATGCCGCGATCAGCAAATATTACATATTGCAAGCCTAATCTTTGAAACATATTTACAGCTAATTGAAGACCGCTTTCACTATTAAGAGCGATCGGAGTCTGGTCCATCCAGGGACGAAGATCAAGTCCTGTCATCGATCCATCTCCCTCTTTATACGCAAAATAACAGTTTGTCGTCTTGGGCATTGATCTTGGAGGAGAAGAAGCGCTTGTCAAGGCATATGCAAGTTCGGTCCTAGAAATATACCCCGAAAGTAAACCATCTTGTACGTTTTTGACTACAGGAAAACCACGGAATCGACTTATTCTCAACAAGTCCTCAAGACTAGCAATAGTATGTCCAGTAGCTGTAAGAATGGTCAAATCTTTGTATCGTGTCATGACTTGCCCAACAGGAACATCTGGTATAGGAGAATCTTCTCGATTATCCAAGAATGGATATCCATTTAATTGTATCCAAGCCTCGTAGATTCCCATTCTATGGATAGCATCTCCAACCCATTTTGCAATCATGACTGCAATCATAATTGGTAATACATAAGTCAGTGCACCAGTCAATTCAAACATGATTACTACAATCGTGACTGTGAGACGTGTAGCCCCAGCAAGTGCCGATGCTGCTCCGACAATGGCATACGTTCCAGGTGTGATACATGCTAAATCTGTCTCACATGATGCAAATGCAATAAAATTAGGATGTTGACGTTGCCAAACTTCCATAATCAACCCAATCACCCGACCGTATAATGCACCAATCGCCATTGATGGTAGGAGTATTCCTGCTGGTATTTGTAGTCCAAACGTTATCGATGCAAGGAAGAAACCTATGATCGCACTAACCAAAAGTAGGAATATTACTCCAGTATTTGCTTTACCAGATTTGCATAATCCCAAATGGTCAGTCGTGATATCAGTACACTCAGCCAACAGAAAAGATACAAGCTCTGTCAGTTGTGCTCGCATAAATGTAATGGGAAAGGATATGATTGCAGTTGCCAATGTAACTAGAGCGACTTCCAAGATCGGTCTAGTACGCAAGAAATACCCATCCGAACGCCTATATTTAGCAATACGCATATTCAATTTTATTAGAAAACCACCATATAAGCCGCCAAATATTCCAATAATGGCAAAAGGTACAAGTTCGAATGCATGCCATCCAGTATGATATGTGACCTGATATAACACTAACTTACCAGTTCGAAATGGATTGAATGCTTGGAGAATGAATGCGGCAACCATTGCACAAACGAATGACTGCCACATTGTCTTGTCTGGAAAATAGTACGACAATGATTCGAGGGAGAACAATACCCCACCGATAGGTGAGCCAAAGGCAACAGAAATACCTGACGCGGCCGCAGCTGACAACACTTCTCTCTTTCGTGCTATTCGACCATCAATAAACTGCTCGGTATGTAGCAGGAATGGGGCTGGTTCTACATACCCTCATTTCCATTTATTGACCCGAAGAGCCGCATAAATAGATTGGAGCAACAGCATGCGACATGTACCAATGGACCTTCCTTGCCGAGCCAAAGTCCCGAAGCCACAGATAGGCACTTTATCAAAGTCAATATATATCTCTTATCGACATAAGCTTATCTACTCACCAGACCAATTGATTTGACAACCAACGTCAATGCTCCCAGAAATCGGCGGATTACAAACCCTCCTAATACTGTCTTGACTTCTGGTATTCCACTCTGTTTTGCATAAATCGAATAAGTATTGGTGAGATAGCTTGCAATCGTTGCAAATATGACCTATACACTCTACTCAGTTTTAAGAAACGTCTTGTAGACATTACTCTTACCGAGAAGAGGACAAACACTATAAAGTTAATGATCCATGCACCACCACTTTGTTCCAATCCCATAGCTCTACTCCAATTCCTCCAATCTCTGCACGTACTGAAATCTATCTTCAGCATTAACTAATGATCATGACAGACTGACTGACGTCTCATTTCGCTGTAACTCACCATCAACTCCCCAACAGCAAAAGTATTTGTTGAGATAGAATTTCCCTCCAGATTCCACATCACTGCAGATACCGGTCTTCATATCACCCAGCCAGTCACTAACAACATCAATCGCAGCAGCCACTGTACCAACAGCAACGCCCGTACAAACAAGTATGATCCATATCTGCGCCCCGTCTGCCAGTTGCTTGACACTCCCTATCCAGCCATGACTCGTATCTCGTAAATGTCTCAATCGTTGTTTCTCCTTTGCATATTCAAATATCCAATCGATTGCCGTCAGATTATCATACCCTACTCTCTTGCCACGACCTTCTTGATATCCTTCATGTGCGAAGAAAGACTCCTTGGTGTCAGAGCTGCCATCTCTAACTCTTCGATCTCGAGCTGTTAGAGATGTGCTTTTTGTGAGACGTGGTAGATCATATCCCGGCTGGGAGACTATTCCATCAATCCCAAGTGTGTTATGTTGAGATGACGTGCTGTATATATCGCGGTTAGCAGAGTCAAATGCAACGAAGTGATCTCGCAAGGTACTGACGCTTCCGATACAGCTACAGGGCTGACGAGAGCCGAAGTCACGTCAAGATCATCTTCGAGTTCAAAATCATCCTTGATCATTATCTTACGATCAACCGACAGGTCATAATTTGCTTTCGAAATCCTAAAGAGTAAGGAATTCACAATCCATCATCACATCAACATCATCTGGTCCTGCTCCACATTAATGTACATGTAGCAAAACACATTCAAAAGTTTGGCGCGAAACACGTCAATTTTCAAACGGGTACGGAATATTTGTTACAATTGCTCAATGTTTCAATAGCATAGGTTCACTCTCAAAATGTATTTTGTTGCATGTACGATATGTGGATCATCTGGTTCATACGATCGTTGTGTTGCAATTACTCAAAGAAAATGCACCCCGCACTGGCCGATGGCAATTCTATGAGCCGCTTCTCAACGAGATGAATAAGAGTCTAGTGTAGGCAACAGAGTCAAGGCTAGTGTTGAATCTGATTTCCGTATGGTAAGTATTTTGATGCAATAAAAAGATTCAAATAGATCCCATGCCACAATAGCAAAAACTCAAGCAATTTCGTCGAATTACGCCTGACTTCCCATCAGCATCTGTGCATGTCTTTTCCATTTTTGTTCTCCATATGTACATATCAAGCCAGTCCGGGTTATCTTAAAACTTGGCTTATTCCATTATGACTTCACCTCCCACCGCTTTCAACGCCGCCATGATCTTTTCTGCTTCATCCTTTGGTACACTCTCTTTCAACATTTTAGGCGCGCTTTCGACAAACTTCTTACTATCTACCAAGCTCAATCCCAACAGTCCCTTGATCTCCTTGATAATTTTGGGCTTTTGCGTCGTATCTATCTTTTGTAATTTGAGATTGAAAAGTGTCTTTTCCTGTGCTACCGGTGCTGCTTCTTCTTCTTCCGCAGGTGCTGCTGCACCGCCCGCTCCAGGGCCAGCCATAGGAGCAGCTGCAAAACCACCCATCGGCATGTCCGGTATATTCAATCGTGTCTAAACATTGCGTTAACTTTATTCTTTTTATGGTAGATAAAATGGCGCGAAAAATACCTTGAGCATCGCTACTAAGTCGGCTGTTTCTAAGAGTGTAAGTTGACTTATTTGATCGACTATTGTACTGATTTTAGGACTAGTTGCTGATGCAGAATCATTGGATTGGAATCTCTGCTGTTTATTCTGCGATTGTGGTATTATGCCCGACAGCGACTTCATAACTTGTGGGTTTCTGGTCTTCGTACATCTCCAACACACATTTCGTGCAACATTTCTAGTTAGTAGACTTGTCATGGCGGCGTCGTGTGATTGTTGTTACGGCTGTGAGTCCAGCTAGATTTGGAGTCGAAAAATATGCAGACAATTAGCGATCGATCGGACTTAGCACGGCGATAAAAAGTTCGAGGGTCTGGCAAGAATTTGACATCATCAATAACTTTCTACTCACAAATTTATTTACGCCTGTGGACGGATTTAGTACACTAACAACAATCGACCAGACGAGTAGAATTTTTGAGGAAGATTGAAGATGCAGAATGGACATCTCACCAACTTTGGAGCGACTGAAGCTCCGAGAGGCTTTACTGCCGTTAAATATTGTAAAAATGATAGATGTGGAGGACAAAGTTTGTTTGGTTCTCGAGATCAGCGAAGAAATACTCATGGGCGATTGTGTTGACGACTTGATAATATGTTGCGAGGATTTACTACCATATATATTAGCGCTGTTAGCGGATGCTAGCTCATCTCCAGAACAAATTCTCAGAGCATATGGACGAATATTGCCCTTTGCTCCTTATATTGCCGCATCAGCACTTGCCTACCTAAAAAAAGATTTCGTGCGGAAAGGGTTATGGGATTCAAAACAACAAGAAAGGTCTACAGTGTTACTCGCTCTAATAAGATTGTTACATTTCGACCATGATCACTTTTCGTTTCTGATCAACCTTGAAAGACTTTACGATCTTAGGCAGGATAACGATGTCGGCGTACGTTATCTTGCGGCGAGGCTCCTATGTTTATACCTTCGTGCTGCAGATAAAATGACACATGATATCGCTGATGTGTGGCGAGAAAAAGAAGAGGCAAACGGTGTGTGGGAAGGTAGGCAGATATCATATAGATTTCTGGCATTTTGGGAAGAGCAGAGAACACGATCAATAAGACATGAGATGAAGTCACAAAAGAGAATAGTCTCGGCAATGTCGTTGCGAGACATTAGATGTGGATTGGAACGTGAGGGTGTTGTCACTCTCGCAGGCGTCCTCCTTTCTACAACTTCTCGGAATCTATCCGATTGGTCTACTCAGGCCTTCAATCCAGAAACCCTTATTCACACTGTTACGACGGATTCGAATATTCGAGCGCTTGCAGGAGCCCTGAAGACAACTCATCCCATATTAGTCAGCGGATTTGCAGGTTCGGGTAAGACTTTACTTGTCAGACACGTAGCCCAAAGGCTTGGCAAACTCGATAGCATGATAACGCTACATCTCAACGAACAGACTGACGCAAAGACTCTCATTGGTCTTTACTCCAGTGGCTCTACGCCTGGTTCTTTCGTGTGGCAAGCTGGTGTGTTGACAAAAGCAGTGACTAAAGGCCGATGGATTCTGATTGAAGATCTTGATCGTGCTCCGGGTGAAGTGTTGAGCACTCTCTTACCGCTCATTGAAAGAAGGGAGCTGAGTCTACCTGGTAAGGATCAAAGTCTACGAGCCTCTCCAGGCTTTCGCATCTTTGCTACGTCACGCACCAGTCGTGATACGCAAGGCAAGATCTACAATCCGGCATCTTCTATCTTGGGAATACGCCGCTGGAAAAAGGTTGACATCGATCCACTACCAATGGACGAATTAAGTACAGTCATAACTGGTCTTCTTCCCCAAATACATAGACACATGGATTCGATGTTGACTGCTTTTCGTGAACTACAGAATATACAATCTGACAAAGCGCATTTTGCTAGTGGACAACTGAACACTATGCGGCCAATCACGCAAAGAGAAATGTTAGCATGGGCGGCCCGTGTATCATCTTTAGTTGGAAAGCACGAGACAATTACTCGCGAACAAGAAGACCAGATATTTCTCGCTGCCGTCGATTGTTTTGTTGGATTTCTCCCGTTTTGTGAGACGTTTGAGCTGTACACGGAATGTTTAGCTCGTAATTTGGGTATTGATCCACAGCGACGTGATTTCCTATTGTATGATCGGACAGTACCGCACGAAAGAGATGAACATCATGTAAAATGCGGAGCCTATCGATTCGAGCGTCGCATAAAAGCCCGCAATCTATCGGCAAGGGCACAAATGTATTCCATCAATCGTCATACTTCTCGACAGCTTGAAAGATTAGCAGCAGCGGTGCAGAACAAGGAGCCTCTGTTATTGATTGGTGAAACTGGAACAGGAAAGACAACAACTATCCAATATCTCGCCGACTCTCTGGGTAAACGTCTTGTACCCTTTAACTTATCACAACAAAGCGAAAGCGGTGACTTACTTGGAGGCTTCAAGCCAGTGAATAGTCGAACCATCATGATACCTCTCCAAAATGATTTTGTGCATCTATGGGAATCTTCCTTCACCTCGAGCATGCTTGCTGCAAATTCTGATTTTGCAGATCTATTGCAGCAATGTATATCGAAACAACAATGGTTGAGAGTTTGTAAATGCTGGAAAAAAGCTATAACAATGTTTGAGGATTACTACCAGCAGCGTGTAAGCGTATCAGGGGTCAGGAACCATGTTGCATCGGAAAACCCACGGCCTGCAAAGAAGAGAAAGCTTTGCTCGGAGGACCTGATTCAGAGATGGAGACATTTTGCTGTAGAAGTAAACAATGTCGAGGCACGTTTACAGTCGAATCCAGAGTCAGGTATGGCGTTTGCCTTTGTGGAAGGAAGCGTGGTCAAAGCTGCACGAGATGGTGATTGGATACTACTAGATGAAATCAATCTAGCTGGTGCAGATACTCTCGAGCTCTTGGCCGATCTCTTCGATAAAAGTCCTTCGCTGATGCTTACGGAAGCTGGAAGTGTCCGGAGAATCGTGGCGCATAGCGAGTTTCGAGTCTTTGCAGCCATGAATCCAGCGACCGATGTCGGCAAGAAGGATCTTCCGCCAGGTATACGATCGAGATTTACTGAATTGTTTGTCGAAAGTCCAGATCGTGATCTCCAAAGTTTACAACAGATTGTGCAGACGTACCTTGGCCCTAATGATGTTGCACTAAACGAAGCAATAAGTAGACTACATCAAGAAATCCTAAGCTTGAGCGCACAGAATCTCCTTATAGATGGTTCTGCTCAGAGACCTCATTTCAGTTTACGTACTTTGACACGTGTGCTTCTTTTTGCGCGAGACATCTCCCTCCAATGCTCCATGCGTCGAGCATTATACGAAGGTTGTTGTATGAGTTACTTGACACTGCTTGACGATGAGTCTTCACAACGGGTCCAGGCGATTCTTGACAAGCACTTGTACGGAAAACACCAGGCGCAGAAATTAGAGCTCAAACAACCATTACGGTTGCCATCGACGTCTCCAAACGACCATTATATACGCGAGGGGCGATATTGGCTAAAACGTGGCGCACTAGAACCTCAAGATCAATCACATTATATCGTTACTGATTTCGTGAGACGTAATCTTGATAACCTGATTCGTGCGAGTATGACTAAACGCTTTCCAATTCTTCTCCAGGGTCCTACCTCGTCCGGAAAGACGAGTATGGTCGAGTATCTCGCTAAAAAGTCTGGCCACAAGTTTTTACGAATAAACAATCACGATCAGACAGATTTACAAGAATACCTTGGATCATATGTCTCTGGTCCAGATGGCAAGCTTGTGTTCCAGGAAGGTCTGATTGTGCAGGCGCTTCGTAATGGTCATTGGATCGTGCTGGACGAATTGAATCTTGCCCCAACAGATGTATTGGAAGCGTTGAACCGCTTACTCGATGATAATCGTGAGCTTCTAATTCCTGAAACGCAAGAGATCGTCCGGCCACATCCAGATTTCATGCTTTTCGCCACACAGAATCCCGCTGGAGTCTACGGAGGAAGGAAACAGCTCTCTCGTGCTTTTCGGAATCGATTTCTCGAGTTACATTTTGGTGACATACCTATTGATGAATTACATATCATCCTCGAACAGCGTGCACAAATTCCGCCAAAGTGGAGTCGTCTAATCGTTAACGTGTACAAAGAGTTATCCCTTGTTCGCCAGGAAGGAAACATGTTTGACAAGAAAGGCGTCGCCACCTTACGTGATCTGTTCCGATGGGCTTTACGACCTGCAGATACGAAACAAATACTGGCCGAGCATGGATTCATGTTGCTTGCTGAGCGTTGCAGAAAACAGGAGGAACGTCAAATTGTCAAGGAAATAATAGAAAAAGTGATGAGTTCGCCTGGCCCAAAAGTGGCGTTGAATGAGAATGAAATATACGACAAACTTGCAGGTTCTCTTCCTACATCATCCGTTGTATGGACTAATGCTATGAAACGATTATACAGTCTGACTTCAACGGCTATATCTAATAATGAGCCAGTACTCCTTGTTGGCGAGACTGGCTCTGGAAAAACGACAGTTTGTCAGGTAATTTCACAAATACTCAACATTCCATTAAATATCGTCAATGCACATCAAAATACGGAGACTGGTGACTTGATCGGCGCCCAGCGTCCAGCGCGCAATCGGGTAGCTCTCGAAGCAAAGCTGATCCAACAGTTGCAGAGTTATCCTAACGGAGATGTGCAAGCTGTCTTGGAAACAAATGGTATTGAAGCTGCTCTTGAGATAATAGATGGTATTGACGCGAATACTACTAATGGTCATACCAGTTCTCTTTCTGCAATCGCCGAGACCAGGAAAGACCTCAAAGTATTGTTTGAATGGGCAGATGGAAGCCTTGTGGAGGCTATGAAGCAGGGTCATTGCTTTCTATTAGATGAGATTGCTCTTGCCGAAGATTCTGTTTTGGAACGCCTCAACAGCGTCTTGGAACCTCAAAGGTCGATTCTACTCGCTGAAAAGGGGTCTGTTGATTCTTTTGTGACAGCTGCCGAGAGCTTCCAATTCTTTGCCACTATGAACCCTGAGGGCGATTACGGAAAGAAAGAACTCTCTCCAGCTTTGAGAAATCGATTCACAGAGATTTGGGTCCCGGCTCTAACCGATAAAAATGATATTATACAGGTAGTTGATGCCAGACTTCAGTATCCTGACTTGACGCAAGCTATGGTTGAATTTGCAATGTGGTTTCATAGATGCTACGTTGATCCCACTAGCTTTGCAGTCCATATCAGAGACTTGCTTGCCTGGGCAGATTATGTCAATCTCTCTCGACAAAATGAGGATCTCATCACAAACTTCATACATGGTGCTGCTATGGCCTATGTTGATCGAATGGGAGCTAATCCCGCCGGTATGATTGCAATAGATAGTCGCAGCGTAATCAACGAACGTAACCAATGTCTTGCAAAGCTTGCAGAAATCTTGCACATTGGTGCCACAGATGTTTCTACCAGACTAAAAACAGGCCATACTCGTCTAAATGCAGATCGTGTCGTTAATCAAATTTTTAAGCCAGCAGACAGGATCCTCATGTCAGATAACGTACCTACAATTCACGAGAATGCAATCAGAATTGCACGCGCTATGGAACTCCCCAAACCAATTTTGATTGAAGGGCCTCCAGGTGTTGGCAAGACAACATTGGTTTCTAACTTAGCCGACGTGCTTGGTCACTCGCTGACTCGAATCAACCTTTCAGAACAGACAGATCTTATGGATCTCTTTGGTACAGACGTGCCTGTCGAGGATGAGTCCATGGCCAAGTTTGCTTGGCGTGACGGATCATTTCTGCGTGCGATGAAGACAGGTGGATGGGTACTATTGGATGAAATGAATCTAGCCCAACAGCCTATTCTAGAAGGTCTAAATGCTTGTCTTGATCATCGTGGTGAAGTGTATATTCCAGAACTTAACCAAACTTTCTACCGACATCCTGAATTTCGACTTTTTGCAACTCAGAACCCTCATCATCAAGGTGGAGGCCGCAAGGGTTTGCCAAGCTCTTTTGTCAATCGATTTACAGTCGTATATGCCGATGAGCTCAAAGAGGAGGATATCTTTGCCATCTGTAACAATGATCCTTCGTCTATTGACGAGCAAGAGCTCACAAAGCTTATCAGATTCATCAGCACACTTTCTTCACAGATTGATACAACTTCGTTAGGTACTAGTGGACGTCCGTGGGAATTCAATCTGCGCGATACCAAGCGATGGCTTACTTTGCACAAATCCCAACAAGCTAATCAAAATTCAACCAACTATAAACTATTTCTTAATACAGTCATTTTACAACGTTTCAGGACCGACATTGACAGGTCTATTGTTTATAATCTCTTTAATTCTATGATACCCCTTGCAGATTGCGATTATTCAGACATGTATTTTAATATTTCCGCACAAAGATTTCAAACCGGTAAGGCTATATTGAACCGCCATCCGCTTTACTCACCTATGACTACACGACTTTATGAAGAATATGATATTACGAGACACCATGATACCATGGAAGCATTAATGATTGCTGTGCAAGAGAATTGGCCAGCTTTACTGATTGGACCTACTGGATGTGGAAAGACCACGGTCATAGAACAGCTGGCAAAGGCCGTAGGTGCAAATGTACAAGTATTTTCTTTGAATGCAGAAATTGACTCGATGGAATTGGTTGGAGGCTATGAGCAGAATGATCCAACTAAATCTATGCGTGAATTTGCTCTAGAATTACAAAGATTCTTAAGCCATTTGATGACTCGCGAGGCCGTAAGACGAAAATGTCCCACGCCGGCGGTTGAGTTATGGGAAGTATCGCTTAAGCTGTGTAAATTAATTAAACCGTCCGTCAAAAAGGTAGATGCTGTGGTACTGAAAAATAATTTGATGCAATTAAGGAAGTCCATCGATGACGAAGCTCTCGTGAAGGATTGCGACCTTCTCCTTACGCAGTTACAAGGATTGTTGACAACAGATGCGAGTACTTTGTCCGCCAAATTTCAGTGGATTGATGGTATTTTGGTACGAGCGCTAGAGCGAGGTGACTGGCTTGTGCTTGATAATGCTAACCTTTGCAATCCGGCCGCTCTAGATCGGTTGAACTCGTTACTCGAGCCAGGCGGGGTACTGGAGATCAACGAGCACTCTCACGAAGATGGTCGTAGCTATAACATCAAGCCTCATCCGGACTTTAGGATCTTCTTAACTATGGACCCAAAGTATGGCGAGCTATCTAGAGCATTGCGCAACCGATGTCTTGAGCTATATATGCTGCCTGCATTGAATAATAAAGATTCGACAGATGCTTTTCACATTTATGATTCTGGTCTTGCAAGATTAAATCCGCTGAGGCACTCACACCACCTGCGACATCAAATGGTGGACTCGAGTATGGCTTCTGTCATTATTGACAATCTGCATTTTGATGATGTCAAGAAGTTTCCTGCTTTACTCCAGGAGTTGCAACGCGGCTTGTTTAGTTTCGATTCGACTAGTTTGAGCAAATTTACACAAACTGCACAAACATTGGGACAAGCATATAAGGGACATAACGTTGCTGCCTTTGAAGTACTTGCTGGACCATGGCAGGACCTCTCCGTAAGAAAACTTCGATTTATTACTGAGCTAACGTACTGACATGACTATACTAGACTATGCATCCGTTGAATAACATACGTCCTTATGTTATTAGCCCTCATGTATCCAATTTTCCCTACCAAGAACTTAACCATTGTGCGACCGTATATGAGTTAGCGATCGTCACACAAATCATGCGAAACACTCTTGACGGTGCGAGAGACGGCATTCGACCAGGCAAACAACTCACACGACTACAAAAATCAATACAATCTAGCATCCCTCGTGGAAGTAATGTTTTCCTTGAGGCGATATATGATATTCTGGTCAATGTTGCTACGCAGTTCTGCCAAAATTCAAATTCTTTGCAAAGCCAGGTATGTTATTCGCGTTTGTATTATTCGTATTCGATCCGAACTGATTCACGAATCATAGATTAATGAACCTGATATTGATTATTTGCAACGAGTTTGGTGGGATGTGTATAATCTATCCACGAATCAAAGATTACCAGAGTCTGCAATATCAATTATTTATCAACATGTGATGCAAGATCCAACGATGAAAGACAATAACGCCGAATTTGCTGTTACATGCAGAAACGCAATTGAATTGCTCAACGTCGAAGCTACGGTCTCGAATGCTGCGAGCTCAACAATCCTGTATGACTTGTTCAAGACCACAACAGCCACCAACGCCGAGGTGTATGAGTATATGGTCAAATTAAATAACTTGACGACAACCTTTGACGAGCTCATTTGGAGGAATACTATATCTGTCTCACAAAGAGCAAAACTTCGCGAGTCCATTGAAAAGACAGTCACGTTTGCCTCGACAAGGCAGCAAGTCGATATGGAAGCCTTGGAGCTTGTGCAAGATTTGATTGCAGAACTTCGGACGAATGCCTCGGCTACTGAATTAATTCCACACTTTGTGTCGTCATTCCAAACAGTATCTCGTTTGATCAATCTTGCTGGTTCTGCAATTTTGAGTAGTGAATTGAAATTGTTATCTTGTCAAGCCATACAACCGTATGATCTTCCTGCGCAAGCTGCAATTATAGCCCTTAATTCCATATCTGGTTGTGTAAATCAGCTTAAACAGCCTTTGAGCAATGATTTGTTCTCGAAATTACACAATGCTCATAGCATACCTATTTTTAGACTAGATCTACTCAAACAAGAGATCAAAGTGCTTGGCAAGACCATTGGTCAGAATGCTGATCATCTCAGCGGAAATCCTGTTAGTAGACTCAAAACAGTCGTAAAAGGATTGGTCGCGGGTATATTCCATGTATTTTGCCATTCTGCAGATAAGGATTTACAATTCCCGGCCAAAAGATTGCTTGATCGCCTGCATGGCAGTGATGTCGCTATGTCTGACATTACTAGGCAGGATATGCCACAACTCACGAACATCGGCTCTATCTTGGAGTCTTTCTTCTCTCCAATCGTTGTTCAATTATCAACCGTCTCTGATGCGCAGCAGCTTCAAAACGACCTGGACCCTAGTTTTGCACATGCTTGGGTCAGCCTTTTCCTTGGGTGCATCAATCTATACGCATCTTATCCAGTTTATGATCCTGTATACAGCGCTTTGCTACTGAGAGACCTTCATATAAGTCATGTCGAAAAGTCAAGGACGGATTTAGCAGCGTTGCGCGAGTTCTTCATCACGATATTTGCATGTCAAACGAATACTCGTATAAGACGAGCTGAAGCCAAATTTGCAAGTCTTGAAGCTTCTATACCTCCGGAAACGACGTCGTGGAGATCACCAGATGTTCGTCTAGATGATCTAAGTTCTATTGTTAAGACTTTACTTGATTCCACCGTTCCTCAATCAACAGATGGCGTGACTGTGCAGAAACATGTCTCCAATATAATCTCATCAACACAGATTCGAAGCAACTTGAGGAAAATACGTGTACGGATTGATCGTGGCTTCCGCGAAATTGAAGACTTGATACGCCCCTTGTGTAACTTTTTGGATTGCTTAGATATTGGTTTCGATTTGTACGAAATCGCAACACAAGAGGTCAACAAGAAACGAGCACTCATGGTTCCTTTTGCTGGTGGTTCAGCCAATAACATATTACATCGCTTGTCAGCTGATAATCCAAGCATGCTAGTGGGAATATCGGGTATCACAAACATTGAATATATGAGCCTTGTAAAAACCTTGCTGCCAATGAATTTCAAGAAGATGAATGGCTACGATGTAGTACATCAAATTTACTATCGAATCTATGAACAATGGAAGTCAAGATTAGACGAAGAACAAGTAGAAACTGCCGCCAAATCAAGTCTTTACAAGTATAGGGGAGGAGCCCCTATTGAAGACGAAAATGACGAGCATGAATTCGACTCATTGTTCCCTCAATTCGACGATGGAGAATCGAGAAATCCTCAATCTGATGACAGCAAGACAAACTTTCAGTCGCAAGCATTTAAATTGTGTGGATTGCTCAACTCCATCTTGTTGGAAGATAAGAGTCGAATTCAAAAAGACTCATGTATTTCATTTCTGGACACTTTCATACGATCCAAGCATCATGATATGTCCTACAACGACTTTCTACCAGCTTTATTGCAACAATTGGGACAAGCAGCTAAAGATCTGACTAATCAAACTGCACGAAAATCTCAAAACGTATATCGAGATGCTAATATTGAAGAAGTGCAAAAGATGGCTGCCGTAGTCGAGGATGTTAGGATCAGATTCGAGCAGATTAAGATGGCATGGCCCGAACATGCGACTCTGGACGATGTGATTCGTACTTGTGATGAGCTGCGTAACTTTGCACATACAGATCCGCTGATGAAGATCATCACGAAGCTGGAAAAGCTTCACGAGTTTGTGCATGAGTGGCAAGTCGTGGCTAGCAAAGAATTTTCTGCAAATTCACAGTATGACAGTATCGTGAATGTAATTGTGTCTTGGCGACAACTTGAATTGTCTACCTGGTCAAGAATGTTAGACGAGGAGGCTGCAAAATGTAATCAAGCTGCTCAATCATGGTTCTTTATAGCCTACGAGAGTATTGTTGGTGTGGCTGTAACCTTTGAAGGTTCCGAGATGGCTCTAAACGATCATACCGTGGAACTACTTGCAACTTTAGAGTCCTTCTTCTTGTCTACAGGCCTAGGTCAGTTCCAAGCCCGTCTGGACATTCTTCGTTCGTTGAAGCAATATTTGTCAATCTGTAACGTCACCGACAATTTCGCCTTGAGAAACGTGGCAAGTGCGTTAGGAAATTTCATCTCACACATGTCTCGGTTCACAGGTCCTGTAGAAGCCGAGATAGTCAAGAGTCGTGCAATTCTTGACCGTAATATGAAGGAGATTGTTCAATTAGCTAGTTGGAAGGATCGTAATATTTTGTCATTGAAGCAAAGTGCAAAGAAGACTCATCATGCGCTCTTCAAAGTCATTCGCAAATTTAGAGTGATGCTCAATCGACCCGTCGCGCCAATCATACAAGCTGGTATCAATAATTCGAATCCCATAACGTCAATTGTCATACATGGAGATCATGCGACAACACAAATGACAATATCTAGACCGAGTATTCCGACTGATGCTCTTGAACATATGCCTGGTTGGAGCGAACTACCAGCTCGGTTCAAGAACATCAACGCAACCGTAAAAGTTATGAAGTCTCTTATCAAAGTCCCCGAGGGTAGTGAATTGATGGCGAATGATTTGTCAAGTTGGCTTCAGGACACTCAAAGTACTGCAGAGTTACTTCGCAAAGCAACGCCAAGTCTATTGATGGAAGACAATAAGTCTACGGTTCAGCACTTGAAAACTCGTAAGAGAATACTTTTAGCAGATACTTTAAAAGCGGTCCGTCAAATGGGCTTCACAACAAATGTCGGAACAAATTTACTTGAGAAGCAAAGCTCGCTTGCCAAGGTTTTGTCACAAATGTCCTCAAAGGACGGTAATGAACATCTTTCCACTATTGATGCAAGTCTTTACCAGATATTGTTCAACATGTCACAAGCTAGGGAAGTCGCAAAACAACATCACGTAGATTTGACCTTGAAAGAAGTCAACCGCAGTACAAATCTGTTGGAAAGCATGCTGCATGAAATCCTTAGACATCGTAGCACCATCGTGAATAGTATGGAACGGTCTGAGGAGTTAAGAGATACCATCAAGCAATCAACTTGTCTCGTCCAAACCACGGGATTAGAGCTCACTGATTTTGATCGAGAACATGAGGATGCTCAATTGATTGATACGCTCTCGTCACTGACGCATATGCTACAGGGAGCTTCTACACTTATCTACACTCATTCCGAACTTGCGGAGGAGGATGGTTCTAGCATTACCAAAAAAACTGATGACATGATCAATTCATTGCACAGTCTCAAAGCTGAATGGGACAGAAGGGACAATATATTGAACTATTACAAGTCGCCTGAGGGTATTTCGCTCAATTTAAGAACCATAGAAGCAATTTCCAAAGTCGCAACAGAGCTTCGACAGATGATTTTGATGAAACCATCGCTGAAGCCAGTCCTTGAACAAGTCTGTCTCTGGACGGATATTATTGATTTTGGTAAGCCAAGATTAGTCAAGGTTCAAGATGGCCCGGTTGGTTTACAAACTGTTCGGGATCATCTGTGTAAAGTAGTTGACTATACGCTTGCAGCCATTGAGAGTATGGCCAAGACTTTGGATACTCCTGCTATGACGTTGGAAGATCCAAATTGGCTGGTCAAACAAATCTCGATCTTCTCTACAGCATTGCATGGACAGCATATTGCCGATGTTCCAGGACATTTTGCTAAGATGCTTAACGACCTGCATCTTCTAATTACGCCTTTAGAGCTTAATCAAGCCATGTTATTCCTCCAGTCAATTCTCCCAATCATGACTACATATTCTGATATTTATAACACGCTTCTGGAACGTCTGACAAAACTTCACATGGCATTGTGCAATACTCTAGTCATGTTGTCAAAGATTTTCGTTCGTCTATGCAAAGATGGATTCTGCTCGCCTGATGAGAAGGACACAAATTCAGATGACAACAAAGATGCAAAAGCCGAGAGTGGGACCGGACTTGGAGATGCCGAGGATGGCGCCAATCAGGAAGACATAAGTAAAGACATTGGTGAAGATGAAGATTTGACTGAACTTGCCATGGAGAAGAACAAAAAGGATCAAGATGGTGACGAGCAAGATTCAGAGGTTGAGGATGAAAAGGATGCAGTTGACATGGCTGGACAAGAAATGGAAGGTGAAGTAGGATCTGTTGGTGGAGAGGATGAGGAACAAGATGAGAAGGATAAAGGCGATGACGACCAAGATGATAATGACGGAGATGTAGAATCCGAGGCAGGAAGTGTAGATGATCTTGGACAGAACACTATTGATGAAAAGATGTGGGATGATGGCGGCCAGGACGAGGCTGAGAAGGACCAAGTTGGGGACAAAGATATGGGGACTAAAGATGAAGACGATCTTGCTGCTGCCAAGGAGGAAAAGAAGAAAGATCAGCAGGTTGACGGTGAGAAAGAGGAAGAAGGAGGCGAAGACGAAGAGATGGGTGCCGACGAAGTAGAGAACGAGAATGATGATGAAAATAGTGCTAAACAGCCCGCCGAAACTGCAGATCCGCATATGAAAGAGCAAGATAACCTGGACTTACCAGATGATATGGAACTTGAGCTTGACAAGAAGGATGGCGTTGATGACGAAGATAGAGCGGATGATTTGGACATGCTAGATGAAGATGACGTTAATGATGCTGGCATATCAGATACGGAAGAGCAAGCCGAGGATCAAGAGGATCAGGACGAAGGAGCGGCAAATGAAGGGCTGGACCAGGATGAACAAAACGACAATGCTAATGACGCGGAGATGGACGAGAATGATCCCACAAAGACTGACGAGGCTGGGAAGGAAACGGATGAGGAGGTTGAACAAGAGAACGAGACTAATCTCTTGCAAGATAACAAACCTGATGACAACCCCTCAGCAGATCAAATTGCGCCGAGTGAAGCACAAGGAACGGGTCTTGATGATCAGCAAGACGATGCTACCGAACAACAAGATGAATCATCGAATGGTCAAGCTCAGCGTGATCAAGGTCAGCAACAGGATGAGGCTCCAGAAAACAAGTCTGCTGCTCCAATGGGCCAAGGTCAAGAACAAAATGAAACACGTGATCAAAGTACATCTGTCCAGAAAGACATACCTTTACAAAGCGAAAAAGACAAGCAAGATGAACCGTTCAGGAAACTTGGTGATGCTCTGGAGAAATGGTATCGACAGGCTAAACAAATTCAGGAAGCACAAGAACAACAAGAGTCGCAGGAGAAATCTGTGGATGACGAGAATGTTGAGATGAAAGATGTTGAATTTGAACATTTGCAAGATGAAAATACTATAGCTGATACACAGGCTTTAGGAGCAGCGAAAGAAGATGAAGCAAAGGCTTTGGATGAAACCGCTGGTGTTTCTGTCAACGACCAAGAGAGAAAAGATCAATTCATGGACAGTGATGATGACACGGGAGAAGATGAAGTCAATGATGAGACCGACAATAAAAGGCATGATGACAAGATGCAAGAAAGAAATGTTGACGATGTGGATATGACCGACTCTTCTGATATTGAGCGAGCTGCCAAAGAAAGTATGTTAGAGCATGATCCGAAAGCCTTTGTCGGCCAACGTGAAATTTCACCACCTCCAACACTTGGTGAACGTTCACCCTCTCCACCACCTTCAACTTCTGTCTTACCTCTTCTACCATCTCCATCTGCGACTACATCAGCCCTCTCAATCCAAGAAGCACGTGAGATATTTTCTCAACACCTTTCTTCGACTCTTACACCATCTCTTCAACTTCAAGAACAACTTCGTCTCATCCTTCTTCCTACATCTACATCAAAACTTTCTGGCGCCTATCGCACTGGAAAACGTCTCAGTCTCAAGCGGATAATACCCTACATTGCATCAAACTTCAAACGTGACAAGATATTCCTTCGCCGAAGCGCACCTAGTAAACGAGAATACCACATTCTGTTTGCGATTGACGATTCAAAATCCATGCTCGAGTCCGCCGTCGACTCTTCCGCATTCGACACTCTGGCTATGATCGGGCGAGCCCTGTCGTCTCTCGAAATCGGGAAAATCGCAGTCGTAGGGTTCGGGAAAGACGTCTCTACTCCGCTATCGTTCAGCGACTCTTCATCCTCAACATTCGGGGTCGAAAAAGGAAGCCAAGTCGTTCAACAGCTACGATTCAATCAGACTTCTACAGACGTGGTCAAGCTTCTCATCCACACGAAAGAGATGTTTGAAACGGCAGCCACGAGATCTCACTCTTCCATTTCCAGCACCGCGCAGATATGGAAGTTGATGCTAATCATTGGCGACGGCGTGTTTGAACAAAACGATAAAGTCAGGGTTTTGGAACGCGAGTTGCGAGAACTAGGTATTATGGTCATTTTCGTCATTGTCGACCCCACAACTTCTACAAGTCAAGATAAAAGTAATGCGGTCAAGAAACAGTCGATTATGGATCTTCAAGTCGCTAGTTTCACAAAAGATTCTACAGATCCGGATGGGAAGAGAATGGTGTTGGAAACAAAAAGGTATCTAGAGACGTTTCCGTTTAGATATTATCTCATCGTGAGGGATGTCAAGGAGTTGCCGAATGTTTTGGCGGGTGCGCTAAGGAAATGGTTCGCAGAAGTGGCAGAGTCGAAATGAATTTGTATATAATTTAATATGTGTATCTAGTTGCTATAGTCGAATTAATCTAATCGAGATGGTTGTATAACAACTCAGGTCCGCATATCTCCACTTCAAATGCCATGACCCCATCATGTTGAGTATACGGGATCCACTCCCTGCGTGGACTATGGACTGTGTCTCGCTGCTACGCAAGTGTTACAATACGTAACATTTTCTGACACATCAGCCAAGTTCAGTTTTTACTCATGGCTAGAGTTTCTACACGCCAATGCTGATTCAATATCATCAGAAGTCATAATACAAACAAGGCATAGACCTCTTGGTCGCATCTGCTCTTCCGAATGTCTTTCATCGTCTAGAAAGCAATCACAATCATCCAAATTCTCAATCCCTTCTCCTAGCCATTCCTTCAACTCGTAGAAATAGCGAAATCCACGATAAACATGCTGGTAATCTTTGAGATGAATATTAGAAGAATAACAAGTCATTTCTGCTAAATTGATTCTTGTCAAATTGACGACGTTCTGACAAATCCTGCTTCCGCATGGTATGGGCTGAGAGGATAGAGCATTGGTTTGACAGGATAGGGTATAGTTTAGAAACATATGGAGTCTCTTACTATAAGCATGTACCAACGTTACTGTTTATCATTGTATTAGAATCTTCCTCATCATAAAAGATTATGCGCAGGAAACTTACCTCTTAAATTATCTGGTATGCAGTTTTTGAACTTGGACAAATGACCAAATCCACTATCTGATATATGGTTGAGCGCCACAGCAGTTAATTCTTTAAATGAGCTCCTCGCACGTATGATGACCGATGTGACAATGAGCTCTTGCATAGAAATACTATTCATTGCCTCGACGTCTTTTGCAAGTCTCATCAATTCTAGATTTATGAACGATTGAACAACAAAGCTTTGCGCGAGTTGATACTTATCGGCTGTCATAGCGATAGTTATTAACTCAAGAGGGTACAAGGAATCAGGGCAATGTTGAAAATGTAAGAGGGACAGAATGCAGTGAAGAGCCGATGGTGAATCGTCAAGTGGAATCCGAATTGGTGAAAGTGCTGATCGTGGCCCGGCTTCTAGATATGCTCCGCTAAGCATCATATTAAATACAGCTGAGGATTTTGTCAACATCTTCGACTCTACGCGAAAATGTTTAACTTGTGTTTCGAGAATGACATCGCCTTCTGAATCGATTTCAATCAAAATCGGTTGAGCAGCCGGCACTTCACTTTGCTTGGCGGTTGCCATATCATGATCGGTGTCAGCACCTGTTTCATCGAGCATCGAGTACATGCTGGTTATTGGCGGAATAATGCGTGAAGACTTTCCAGGGAGGTATATAGAGAAAATTGTGTAAAAACTTGTTGAAGGAAGCCAAGTCGTGAGAAAATAAATTCATCTTGAACTGTGGAACAAGGTGAAGTGAATAATTACACTTTTCACTTTCCACTTGATAGTGAATAATGTATAACCGGGAAACAACTTAACGAAGCATCATTCTCGATACTTCACAAAGCGAACAAAAGAACGAAACCTCTTGACGCGATGGTACCGCAACTTTGAATGCATCAACATAATATCATGTAAGAAAATATGTATAGGTATTTATGCGGGCGCAGAAAAACGATTAGTGACCAGTGCTAACAGGCCGGGGAAACTTGGCACTGGTTACTAGCAACCAGTGCTAACCTTTCTGTAACCAGCGCCAACTGTCATCCCGGTATTTATGATTATAGTTGTTTTGAGGTGTCTTAATGGACGGAATCCAAGATCAGTAGTACTAACGAATCAATAACTTACAAACTCAGATCTCGTGAACAGAGATGACGTATTCTATGTCAATGTGACGACCGATATTTACTCGTTTTATGAATAGATAGTTCATAAAAGCATGCAGGTCAGCGTAATCCGCTATGTAGTCCATTACGCGGCTGGTTCTTCGTCTGTGATATGCCGAACTCTGTGCTTTTTCAGAGCAATCAGCCCTTCGCGACCGAAGGTGAGGTTTCCCTGGCTGTGTCGTTTTAAATCAAAGGAGTCATGTGCTCCGTACCTTCACATTTAGCTAAAATACGTCTAAACGGTTTTTTAGCTGGACAGTGTTAAAGCACGGACCAATGATTTCTTTGGATCAGGAAGGCAGTATTTATGGTACTTGTATGTGATGTGCAAAAAATGCGTTGCCCTTTTTTTTAATCTTATTAATTACTGTAGTATCATGATCTGGTCACGTAGAGAAACAGTCAATGTAGAAGATTAAAATTCGCTGGGGCAAATTATCAGGAACATGGAAATCAGTGGACGTAGTAACAAGGTGAAGCAAAGATATGCATATATTATATTCGTGATTCGTGTACATTAAACCTCCACATAGAACGCCCTGTAGCCGTGAAAAGATTCTGATATCCCTTCGATCATTGAGTTGGCAACGCACTCCACTCCACATTACTGCAAGATCTTCAATCATAACCTCGGAAACAATTCGCCTCGCTAACATCGCAAATCTCCAAACCATTTGCTTTATACATGGCATCTCTAATGAGTAATAGTGCCATTTCTCTCCCATTCTGGATATCAACAACAGGATTTTTCTTGCCCTTGTGAAGCTGACAATGAATTTCATTTTTATAAGACAAACGATGAATATCTTCAAGAAGACCTCTCACAGTATCTTCTAACACAGTGTCATGTAAGTCCGAGAGTCGTGACCAGATACTCGCGTTTTCGGAGACAGTAGCATCTGCAAAACATCCACATTTTGCTGAAATTCTCAAAACTCCTGACATGACTGCATGGGAGAGGTTCTTGCAGACTATACGCCTTTGAACAGCCAATTTGCCTAACAAGTTATTAGTACTCGCATCTGACCGCGTGAATGAAGTTTTTAAAACGTACAACATATCACACGAGATAAACTTTGGTCGACAAGTAGCTGGTTGTCGAGCACATCAGGTGCAAAACTATGTAAAAGGTGATGGCTATAGTATTGAAAGGACTTGTTGATACCGAAATAATAAGCAGCAAACATTAGATCACCAGTTTCCTTTAAAGATGCTTTCTCTTCAACAAACCAGTCGGCTGTATAACGTTGAATTGCGTTATAACATTCATATTTCTCGGTTAGAAGAGCCAAAGCACTCAAGGTCCTACCACTAAAAGTTCTAGATAGTTTTCTGAGATGGACACAAAGCAGGAAAATTTCCAACGCTTCTGGATCAACGGCTTCAAGTTTGACAATCTGTGTATAGATTGCTTGACCATCAAATTGGTAGTGAGTCTTGCCAAGTTCAACAGCAATCTTTTGTGCCAAGACTTTGGATGCAAAGATGATTGGTTCTTTTTGTACAAGGAATTGTGCTTCGGATTGATCTGTGAGTATGATAAGGTTGCCTTCTCCATTACAGATTTGCTTCGGCTTCAAATACATGAGAGCTTCAGGAGCACGATTGTTGCTTAGAGCATGATCGTTATTTGGAGCGCGATTGTTGTTTAACGTAGTACTATTGTAGATCGGTATATTTAGATTAGATTCCATCATGATGTTCGCGTGTAAAAATGGGTAAAGATATAATGGTGCTTGGTATTTGATGAGACGAAACAGATTAGATGAAAATATGCTATGAAAGAAAACAATGGGAAAAAAAAGAAGGAATCTAGGAAGGATTTATGGGAAGTATTTATGATAGTTAGCAGCGCCTTGATGTGACCTAGCTTTATGCAAGCTTTGACATGAAAGGATGAAAACATGTTTGTATAATGCAATAAAGTGGCTGCGGGGTGGTGACAGCTCTGTCACTAAAGCAAACGATCAAGTATGGTGACAGAAATTATCAAAAACGTGTATGAAATAACAAACAAGACCCAGGGGGCGGTTATGCCTCTAGGAACAAAAAGAGAAGTTCATTGACTGTTAATGGTAATCAATAATGCCAAGGCTGGGAGCTAGGTCAAAATCTGGATCGTCGTTTTTGTACACCAATACTGGTTACAATTATTGTTTGACAAACAGAACCTACATATTCTTATGTACATGACTATGATTAAAATGATTATGGATCCTCATCACCATCACTATCATCAACCGAACGTTCGTCTACATGGCGTTTAGCTATTCCACTATGATTTACCACACAATCCAGTGCTGATAGTGCACCTGCCTTACAACAATGTAAACAGAGGCCATCCATATTGTAATTTATACTTTTTAAATTATTTAGCAGCGGCTCTCGGACATGCCATGCGGAAATTTTCTGGTCAATCCGTCGTTTATGATTACAACAATGATAATACACGGACGTTTCCATGTCCGTTACAGTCGATATAAGTTTTTTGAAAATTGAACCAAAATCGGAAGTGAAGACTTCAACCATACTTGCACGAATATTTTCGTCAAATTCTGTGCTCGTTCTCGCATGACAGTCGCAATGGTTTTCCTTGACCATGAACGAGATGCTAAGCGCCGTGGTCAACCTTTGACAAATCATAGTTCTCTGACGAGTCAACATCTCTTCAATAAATTAGTAAGTAGTCAGAGCGATGTATATCAGAGACGAACCTATCACAATGCTAGGTAAGCTTTCATCACGGTCTGTCTTCTCAAAACAAGCGGAAGACGGGTGATTGCGTATCATGGCTAGACACGCTCTGCGAAACTCTTTCTCTAGCCTCAGTGTCCAAGCTGCGTTGATCTGTCCGACTAGATTAGCTGCGTCTTTAGACACATCACTAAGCCATCCAATCGCAAAATGCTTGAAAAATTGTCCACACAGATATTTATCTAGCAATTTGGCGAACGCAGCTACCAAAGATCCAGAAATCGGACCTGGAACGTGATGGAGATGCATACACGATAACAGTAAATCTAGCGCTTCAGTATCATCATCGTATAACTCTAGATTTCCGGGAGAAGTGACTGATATTGCTTCGCCTTCTTTATATTGACCACACAACATCTTGTCAAAAACCTCGGATCCATTTCGTAAAGTGGCGGCATTAACAAGGTAGCGTTTACATTTTGTAGATATGTTGATATAGAGATCACCGTGTGGTGAGATTGTTTTTAATTCAATAGACATGGCCAAAGGGACTAGTACTATAATATTAATGTAAAGACAAGGAATAGATAAAAGAGTCAAGTGTAGTATTATAAGTGAACAACTAAAAGGACGTTGTATTCATGTGACATTTTCCGGCCTTCACTTGAGCAAGTGATACCCAACGTTATACGTGGTTGACTAGCTTCACATCATTCAAAACTACCTTACACCGCTGATGATATAGACGGACATGGATATCAATGCACAGTGAACAGTTTCGCATGGTCTCGATTAGTTCTGCTTAGCTCATGTTATTTTTGCAGAATTTTGCGATTGGGCAGAAAGGAGGATCTTATAGTAAAATCTCACCTGCGAGAAGAGATTAGGAACAGTCAGTCATGGAGATGCACATTGGACAGAAAGGGTCGGAAATGAACACGACGAGAGATTAGCACGTGAAAGATAATCATGAACCAGGTGGTAATATAATTATGCAGGGCCTTAGAGTAACGTGACACATGGTTATTGACTAAATTTATGGTTGTACAGTTTGGAAGATCAGTCGATCATCAGCAAACATATCGTAATCGTAAGAGAAGGAAAGATAAAACGGCATATTGAACCATCGTTTATTGCGTCTATTTATTCGTATAAGTCATGTCTTGAGACCAGAGATCACTTATTTGCCTGCGCAGCTTCTGGCTCATGTACATCCTCACAAGTCATCGCCTTTTGATCGTGGCCTGCACGAATGCAGGATAAGCAGAGGCCATTCATGGTGAATAAAACCGTATCAAGCATCTTGATCCCTAGCTCGTTAAATGATCCGACGGGACATGCGTCGGGGATTGTTCTGTGAAAAGGATGGTCAGACAGCCGCGCATGCGTGGCGCACTGTATTGGAGAAGTTTCTTTTGCTTTGTGGAAAAAGTCTTTCAGATCCTTGACAACTGCAGCGAGTGAGTTTGTGGCCAGCTCGCAAATGAGTCCTGTATATTGTGAGATTCTCTCTCGGTCGTCGTCCAAAAATGACGTGCTGCATGTATCGTTTGACGTATCCGAACGACTCACCGCCATTAAAGCTTGGCCTAGCTCTTGAACTACAGTGCGGCGTTGAAGGCCAACAAGTCCTGGAATACAACGTTAGTCTCAAACAGTTGTCGGGATGACTGTGCTAGAATTTACGCATGATCTTAGACGGGATAAGATAATTATCATCGGGAAATGCATGAACTTCGAATACGTCAAAGTTCACCACGAGTTGTTCGGTGGCCACACGAAAAGCTTCTGCGTAGTTGAGGAGCCAAGAAGCGGCTACTTTGTACTGTACACCAGAGATAGATTTTGGACTTCCAAAACTCGCGATAGCATAATCCGATACGGATGAACTACAAGAGTATTTATCGCAAAGACAACTGAAAAAGTACAGAGTACGAGCATCGGGAGCGAAGGTTGGCGTGCGGAAATGAATATAAGCCAAGAGTAACTCAAGAGCGTCTTCGTCATCGTCTTCTAAGGCGAGCTGTTTCGCACACATGGATGATAAATTCTTTCCTTCTGAGAAATCGCCAGCAAACATTACCTTGAAAACAGGTGAAATGTTTACGAGTACTGCTGAATGAACAATGAATTGCTTCGTGGCCTGGCGGCCGGTAATGTGCAAGTAGCCATTACAATGCAAGTTGATGTCCATTATGGAAATGTGTTCGACTATATTGTCAAACGCTTTGGTCAGATTCTACTACGTAATTAAGTCGTCGATCAATTCGAAGCTGCGAAATGATGAATGATATGTCAATGTTTGATTCAATCACTGTGAGATAGAATAGAATCTACATCTATTTCACAGAAAAATCATTGGTAGTGAAAACGAAAGATACGCCAAGACTTCCAGGTTGTCAATAAGGGGTTCTACAGAACGTGAAAAAGAGATTCTCACGTGTAGATCGGTGAACTTATGCTAACCTATCACGTGTTCCTGTCACATCATTAGTTAACATACTTCCTTGAAAACTTATGCATCTCACTGAGCATTGCACAGACTATCGTAATAAAGATGTCGCGCCCAAAGGAGGCCACAGTTGAGCATGGCTGTGAGTCTGTACTTGACGAGATGGACCACACATATTCTTCGTTCATCCCCATCATCTGATTCGTGCCCTATCTCCATTTGGAGCAGTCCTTGGACGAAGTTTTCGTAAAAATCAACCACGTCCCAGAAAACATATTATGGAAGTTCGAGCCGATTAATAAACCTCACCTACCACTTTAGCACTTCTCAAATTCTTGAACCCTCATCGTAATGATACCAGTGATCCTTCACATCATGCTTATTTGCTCCAAGCACGCTCTGAGGACTGCTATGATTCCACTTTCCTAGAATTGACTTGGGATTTCTTGTGACGTGTGGGAAATTTGTGCTAGGACTGACGATTAGAGTGGAGCCTTATACTGATGAGCTATACCGCATTGTCTAAGGTGAGGCAGTAGATTCGTAAACACTGCATACCGATATGTTGGAATAATATCATGTGCAACACTAATAAAAATCTCACCTTGGTCATCGATGATTTATTGATCATTTAAATGGATCAAGTAACATAGCACGCTAGCTAACTACGATGTGTAGGAATTACAGGGGGAGGGAATTTTCACGTGTCACAGGTCACGTGAATTTTGGCAATAGTTCACCAACATAATAATTAGTAAAAAATCACATCATATTCACTTTCGCACTCTTTGCTTATAATAATATCGCTATGACTCTTGACAGCGCTATGACTCTCAACAAAGAGATGTCGGCCTTAGTACTCGCCGACAAAGTATATCCGATTCTACAAGATGTGGTGTATTGTGCCAAAGGAGACGTTAAAATTAGCACTAGGGAGAAGTTGAAAATGTTCCTGGTGCATTCAGTGATACTTGGAAATTGTTCACCAGTATTTGCGGCAATGTTTTCGGGTGATTATTCGGAGACGGTTGGAATGTCATCAGCAACTCCGAAAGATATTGAATTGGACGATGAAAGTGATGAAGCAATGCAAATGTTGCTTGCAGCTATGCACTGTCGAGAAATTGATTTCAAGCCTGTATGCAAGTCTGTTTACCACCTTTGGATTCTGCATGATAAATACCAATGTACCGAGGCTATCTGTCCAGCACTGGCGAAGATGGCAGCTGAGGTCAAGACCTTGACAGATCTTCAGTACGAAGTTGCGACTTGCTACAACATGGGATTCGAGTCCAGATTACAGCATGGTCTTCGCGAATTGATACTGAACTACGATATCCTCGATATCTGTAGCGAGACAGAACATGGGAACGTCTTATGTGGAGAGATCTTGAGTAAGTCTCCATCTTTATCAACAGTGAAATACTAACGTCAGCCAAAGAATTGATCGCCTCGCGAAGAAAACATATCATCGATAAAATCCAACGCATTACTGTGGAGGTCCAGTGGCCAATCCGTGAGGCATGTGGCTGTGTATTTGTGCCGTCACGTATGACACACTCAAGGAACCCATACATCGATGCCATATACGAGCTCACAACTAGCCCAATTAAATTCGGAATCTTACGGATGAGATCTGCCTTAGAATGTATTAAATGGCAACGTATGGTATCATGTGAGGGGTTTCAGCATAAAAGCATTTTTGTCGGGGTCAAGGCGCATCTTGTAGAGTCCGAAGTGCAGGATTTGAGCCAATTGCTCGACAATCTGGGAGACGTTGATCTTGAAGGATGGAGGAAGTGATATAACACGGCTTTGAAAAACTGTTGAACCGTCTAGACTGAGTTGAACGAACGCAGTTATGGACCATTTCACAAGGCCCGTATATGGTGTATTGTGGATGTTGTCAACAGTTATTCATGTATTTCCCTTTTCATCTACACGGCTACTGAAGTCTCCCATAAATGGCAACGAGATTATGTTATATCCCAGATGACATATTTGAGTTTGATGACAGTCGTTGAACCACAATAATGCCAGTTTTTCCCGTTGACGAGTTTTCGACCAGTGCACGTGACTAGAGTTATATATTCCATTACGTCGATCACGTTGTCCAGTCATCATTCACCACCATAAGTTATAAATACCTTTTGTAATCAATGATGATACGATTATTCGTCTTGCATTGCTTCTAGCAGACCATAGTTAATATCAATCTAATAGAGCAGTGCAGTATATTTATAATTTATATCAACATATATACTATAAACATATCATCACAATCTCACTCTTTTACTTCCACCACTCCTTGGTCCAGAAGGAGGAGCAAACCCTCTCTCCCCATCGACATTCTTTCTATCGTCTTCGTCATCTCCATCTCCGTTCCTGCCCCTTTTACGAGTCGAACCATTATTAGTAGGACCTGTCGCGCTTTCTCTACGCTTGACTTCCCTCTCTAATCGCTCTTTTTGTCGCGCCTCTCGTTCTAAAGCGTATGGGTCCGCGGTTTGAGTCTTGCTATTACCAGATGACGAAGCGTTGGGTTTGAACGTAGATGACGATGAGGAGCCTTTGATTTTTATACCCGAGTCTTCGTCATCGGCAGTTTTAAAGGATGGTTCTGCACCAGAAGAGATGAGGGAAGTATTGTCGACGGTAGAAGTGAGATGATCTTTCTTGCGATCGATGTTTAGATGATGTTTGCGTCTTGATGCTTCTATCTGTCGAGATAGATCATCTATTGGCCGCGAATTTCGCTTATTTGTCAGATTTTTGTCGGGAAGTGGGGTATCAGTTGGTTTATCAGTGGTAGTAGGATTTGGTCTATCGACAGGCTGGGTTGAATCTTCGTTTGTCTTTTGTGTTTGTGAGGTCTTGGCACGATTTGAAAGGACAGGTGAGCGTGATCTCGAACGAGAACGAGATCGTGAATCAGATCGTTGACGTCTATGTTCTCGATCTCTACTTCTGTTACGATTTCGAGATTTTGATCTATCTCTATGTCTATCTCTTCCTTTGTCGCGACGTTGGTCACGTTCACGATCTCGCAATTTATCTCTGTCTCGATTTTTTTCTCGCTCTCGATCACGACGCCTATCACGATCACTGTCGCGCGCATCACGCTCCGACTTTCTTGATTTTGCCACTTCATCGTCGTCCCGAGCTTCTCGACTATGATGTGGCGAGCGATTTCCATCACCATGATTTTTACTTCGCCGATGACCTCTGTCCTCACGCTCATGTTTTTTACCTCCATCGTCAGACCGGGTCCTAGATGTTGATCGATGTCTTTTCCTTTTCCTTTCGCGACTAGATTCACGGCTTCTCTTGGACGGCCGATGTTGGTCCCGTGCATCATATCTGTCGTCGTTGGAATCCGGAGAGGCAAGTCTTGATCTGCCGCCTCTGCTTGAAATGGCTGATTGCGGGACCGGATCGTCTTGTTTATCAGATACCTTTTGTTTTTCACGCCCGACTTCGTCGTCTTGTCCTGCGTTGTCGCGATCTCGTCGTTTTAAATGAGAATGGCGACTACCCCTTGAAGTTTGACTTCCAGACCGCTCGCGCCTTGAGCGTTTCTCATCATGTTCACACTCTTTATTGTCATTTCGACTTTCTACATCAGATTTCCGCATATTTTGCTCAGATTGAGGCATAGAAGCGCGAGGACCTGTTGGTGGAGGTCGATCAAATGTTGGTACTTCCCGCATTGCTTTTGGTCCGGTAGGTGCACCAGTCGGGGGAAGATTGGGCATAGCGATATTACCATGAACTGAGTCCTTTTCGTCATATTTTCCAGGGCCGTGTAAGTGTCCTGTATTATTATTATTATTACTATCCACATGAGCATTGTCAACTTGCATCACATCATTCATAACATTAAAGTCTTGCACAGATTCAAATCCTTCATTATTTTGAACTTGCATGGAGTTATTGTCAGTCATATAATCAGCTTGTGTATTACTATCATTCAAAAGGCTAGGATTTTGACCTGTAAAATCTTGTGAGCCCCAATTCTGATGATTTCCATGATTCTCATAACCCTGTTCATAGCCTCCACGACCACGAAATCCACCACGACCACGACCGCGGCCTCTGGGAAAGTTTGATCCATTATTGGACCGCTTATGGAAATTTTGATTTTGATGCATATGATTTTGGAACATTCCTGTCTGAGGATATCCTTGTTGTGTAAAATTATTAACATAATTCTGATCCATCATATCATTCGAGCCTGACCAAACACCGCCATAATTAGCTCCATTCATTCCGTTCATGTCCATCATGCCCATGCTCCCAAATCCTCCAAACATGTTTGGCATACCTATGAAGCGTATTAGTCATGATTTTGCCTTCAGCGAGAGGTGTATAAGAATGCTTACCCATCATCATTGTAGCAGGAAAACCGCCAAACCCGTTGTTCATCATTCCCATGTGCATCATTGGATTCATCATTGGCCCAAAGCCTTGGTTTTGCCACGAGACTGGATTCGGGACTGATTGATGATTTTCTTCTGTTATACCACTGTCTTCCTCTTGAACTATCGTAGATGATGGTTCTATTACTTCGACTACATCTTCTTGCTTGCTATCAGTTGTGTTTGTATCGGCTTTGATATCTAATTGTGCATTCGCAGACTGCATATGTATATTAGCATTGTATTTCAAATTCTCGTGAAAAGCACGACATACGTCTACTGCAGAAGGCTCTTCGGATTGCTCAACAGATGGAAGCACCGATTGTTCCTTTGCGAGCTCAGGTTGTATCTCTACTTTGATGTCATCTGCGGGGGTTGGAGGAACACTGGTGGTCCCTATTGATGCAGTATCCTTGGTCGATACAGAGATCTTGCTCTTACTCCTCTTTCTTTCTTCTGATTTGAGAAAAGCTTTTATGGTGAGTCGAAGTGATTTATTGGGATTACATGTTGACCCATCCAGTGGAGCATGAGTACAGACCGGACATGTATCAGGCAGGGTTGATTGGCCTAGGTAGATTAATAAGGAGACTAATATCGACGGGACAGTTCGGGAAAAACCGACAATTCGCGCATATTGATTGATCACAACATGGCAGCTTGAAAGCGTTGACTGCAACTTTGTTGCATACCGCACACCTCAATTTGACAGGTATCTCAGCTTGTGACAAAGTCCTATACCACGTTAGGTCACTTGTGAATAAAAGCTTTGGAGGTAACATACTCTGCAAGTTCAAGTGCATTCTGATCCTGAACTGCGGCCATTCTTTTGTATTTTGTTCGGAAGTGATTAACAAGTAATGTTAGTCCGGAACTTGTGATGACTTCTCAGCAGCATGCTAATACAATGGCAGATGCTTCTGCGTTTCATCTAGGTAAGACTGCTTTCTTAACCATTTCAATGTAAATATGTCACAGCGTAACTAATCTGGTTATGAGCGAGACTTTTTTAATTGCTTATGTAAGCAGAGAGATCAACCCTCTCAGGTCAAATCATCACAGACAACTTGATGTTATTTAACCTAGACAAAAAGACTTTACTTATGATTCTTGGCCAAATTGCATACATAGATTGCCTAGCCTTTATCATATTCCTAATTCCACAGTTGATCATCCATGTCAGCCTTGTTGAACATCTACACTGTATACTCAATGCTATTCCATTTTTTCGTAAGTGAAGGAAACCCAATTTGCCTTCTTTTCGATCACAATAAAAGAGTCCTGATAGGTGAGTTCCAGTTTTTCAGTTTCCTTTTGATCTAGCTCGAGAGCGATATTTCTCTTCTCCATCGCACCAGTCTCCCTTTGTGCAGCGTGCAACACTGTTTCAAGATATCGTGATACGTTGTACACGTTTTGCTTTTGCAAAATTGCCCGCAAATGTAGGCAGGGTCTTTTTGTCGAAGCAAGTCGCTCTGCCTTTCTATCATTTTCGAAGACTTCGTCATGGGTACTTGGAGACGCCTTTTCACTGGGAGGAAATCAAACAGGTAGGCTTACGACGACGACATTTGCGACTAATCAAACTGACCGTTGATAGGACAATATTGATGGAATATGGATAACATTGAATAGAGATGCCGAAGTAGATATCGTCGTTTATTATTGTCATGGTGGTGGCTTCACAATGGGCTCCAGTCATTTCTACTTGGAATTTTTAGTTGCATGGTTATCATTGCTGCATAGAAATGGCTATAAAAATCCATCCTTATTTGCCTTGGACTACTCTTTGGTCCCCGATGCAGCATATCCGCAACAATTGAATGAAGCTAAAATTGGCTATGGCTACGTCAAGCGTAAAGTTAAGGATACATCTAGAATCGTTATGGCTGGAGATTCGGCCGGAGCCACATTGATACTGAGTCTCTTGCTTGACACCTCTGAACGTAACGACGACAGAAAAGACATGCCTGGACTCGCTACTCTCATTTCACCCTGGACTCATCTGATCTCTAAATTAAATCAAAATACGCCAAGCGACTATTTGGATGCGAAAAGTCTTCACAAATATGCTTTGGCTTATCTCGTCAATCGTTCTAAAATCGATCCATTAGCATCTCCTGGTGATCTTCAATCTGCAGAATCATGGACAAAGGCTACGCCAAAGGGAGGCTGGCATATAATCTATGGCGCAGAAGAAGTTCTTGCACCAAACACTCGTCGGCTTATAAAATTGATGAAAAAGTCCGGGGCAAAAGTTGTTGTTGATGAAGAAATTGCAGGAATACATGCATGGCCAGTAGTCAGACTTTATCTTGGTGAGACACAAGATATTCGGCTGAGTGGACTGTACAGAATTATTGAGAGAATTGTAGATATTATCCCACCATCTAATCCAGATAGGTAGAAGGGATAGCTCGGTTGATGTTGGCTGGTCATCCCCACTGACGTCATTTTGTAATCGTATCATATCACGATTTCGTTATTGTGCTTGACGCTGCGAAGGTCTACTTTGTTTTGTGCATTGATTTGTGATTATTATGGCAGATGGCGACTTGCCAGAACGTCCATCAGGTCTATGGCTGACGAGCTCAGCTATAACTACAGGCTTAGTGGGGGCATTATCTCGTACATTCTTGATAGCCTTTAGTAAACTTACAGTCCATGGATTGGATAAATTCGAACAACTCCTCAAAGAACGAGAAGATGTCGCTGACCGGAAAAGGGGACTTATTACAGGTATCCCATAAATTCCACGACATTTGATGATATATTTTGACAAGTTATAGTTTCGAATCATTTGAGTGTGTACGTACGTCACAGCGAAATCAATCTCACAAAATAAAACGCTGATTAACATATCATGTTAGACTTGATGATCCTTTGATATGGGGGTCATTACCATATAAAGTACACTGGAATCCAGATAACGTCCGGTGGTCACTGGCTAGTCATGATCTCGCTTTTCCCAACAGGTAGACATTTACATTATCATAATCAGACCTAGAACCTAACTTGAGATAGACCTTTGACAACATTCTTTTCCCTTGGAAACACCCTTCCTGCACATCGACTTGCTCACTCCACATATGGGGGGCTATTTCAACCCACAATGACACAGGCAATTCGACTATTAAGTTCGGGACCTTTCAAACCTCCTAAATCCCATCCATTCCCAACAGGCAGTACGCAGATAATGTCGGACCTACAAGATCCTTTCACCGATGGCGCACTCCTTTATACTACAAATGAAACCGACAAAATAATTGCGCCATCAGCATACGCAAATCGAAGACATGCTTGGATACATATATTTCCAGAAGGAAAAATACATCAACATCCTGATCTCACCATGCGTTATTTCAAATGGGGAGTTGCCAGACTTATACTAGAAGCTGAACCGTGTCCAGATCTCGTGCCGATATGGATACAAGGCTTTGATCAAATAATGCACGAATCACGGGAATTTCCAAAGCCAATTCCTCGGCCGGGCAAGGATGCGAGTGTCACGTTTGGAGATCGTGTAGATGTAGAAAAGGTGTTTGGTGACCTAAGAAAGCGTTGGAAAGATCTACGGCAGAAAGTCGTCACTAAAGGCGGTGATAGAAATGGAGATCCTGACGAATTAGGTATTTTGAGAGATGATGAATTACGTACAGGCAGAGAAGCCGCGCGACTAAGAGAAGAATGTACATTAAGAGTCAGAGCAGAGGTGCTGAAATTACGAACAGGTGCGGGGATGTCAACTGAAGATCCGAAAGCGAGCTTGGTTGAGACATGGAGAAGGGAAGGAGAGGAGTTGGAAGGCAAGATGGAGGATGGGAGTTGGGTCAAAGATACATAGCTGTGATGATCTTGTTGATATTTTGCATGACCGATCGCTCACATCAAATCTTGTTAACAGCTGTCACAGTCATGTTAATACAGTACATATACGATATATATTGGTATGTATTATAATAATACTGTCACGCTTGCATAAACAGGTTTGTTATAAAACGGCGCTAGTCCAAATTGAGATTAGTCCACGTGGAAGTTTTTGAACGGCCAACAACATAAAAAGATCGATGGAAGCCCGCGCCCACTTGCCTGGTTTTTTTTTTGGTCCAACCTCCCGACTCCATTCAAAAAAATCGATCTTCACAAGCTTTCGGAAGCTTGGGCCACTTCACATCAAAATTGAAACCTTCTTCACATGAAACACTGTAGATGCAGCAAGTCACAAAAAAAGTGTCTGCATACTATTAAGAGTTTATCATGATATAAAAGTAGATTAACAGAATTCAGGAATTGATTTATTAAACATTCAATGAAAGCGAAAAAAAAATGGCAGATCAACAATCATGGGCACCTCAATCACCGGATCTAACGGCATATAAAGTGCCAAACTCGGACCATGATTCTACGGTTAAAGCTTCCTCCTCAACATCGTCATCCTGGGCTCCGCAATCCCCCGAATTTTCTGGAATTCGATATAAAAATGAATTAGAACATCAACCACCAACGTTTGATTCGAAGACCAACAATGGTAATTCAGCATGGCAGCCTCCGCAATATCTCCACAATGGCTTAGATCATTCACCTTTTCACTCTCACAACCCTCACAACTCCCACAACGACCCAATATATCCACAAACAAACTACACTCTCCAATATAATCATCAAAACCAAATTCAACATACAAATATGCCAATAATCAAAAATGAGCATCCACAGCAAATCGAACCACCTACCAAACCAGGTCGAGGCAGAAAGGCCAACTCGAATCCACAAATAAAGCTCCAAAAAATGGACACGGGAGGGATTGAAATCAAGACTAAATTCCCGACTGCTCGAATAAAGCGAATAATGCAGGCGGACGAAGATGTCGGAAAGGTTGCGCAAGTCACGCCAATAGTCATGGGTTTGTTTACTAGTCACATGTTATGATTAAATAATTACTAATGTTGTTTCATATAGCAAAAGCACTAGAATTATTTATGATACGGCTTATCGGTGCATCAGCAGAAGTCGCAAAGGCAAGAGGTTCCAAGAGAGTTCTAACGGCGCATATGAAGGCAGCAATCATGAAAGATGATCAGTTTGATAATTTACGAGAGATAGTGGACAAAGTTCCTGATGCGCCAGTGAAGAAAGCGAAAGATTCAGACTCTGACGAAGAAGAAAATGATGCACCAAAGAAGAGAAAGAGAAGTAATGCTGGTACATCAAAGTCGAAAAAGAGAAAGGGTAGTAGTGATGATGATGAAGAATAGATTTCATAAAGACATGGTCAGGTCGCATTTGTCGAGTCTCACTTTTCTGTATATCATATTAGATGCATTTTTAGCGTATGATTTGTCGATGCATGTACATAGCATATCAATGATCTTTACAAGGATGTTTTTCATCATTTTCTGATTTCTCCTTTATGAACAAATTAGAAATACAATTGCACGCCGAGATCGGCCTCATCAAACGCCACAATTTTGAATCAATGGCACAGGTCATTACAGTGCTTTAACGTTATGTGATTAATTAAGGCAGCAAATAAAATGACAAAGGTAACAATACTCGAAGGAATATTGATAATTACAGTAAAAAATCATGAAGACCCCGAATATTTCTGACATTTTGGCAATACTAGCCAAATATGTTAGTAGTGGTATTCGAGACTAAATATCATAAAGCACATTTAGAGCCGTAAAGGTACTAAAGCTGTATAGTCTACTGTAGATTACTTGTATTAATTGCTCATCTCCAAACGTGACCTCTAAAATACTCATTTACTTCCCCGCACACAAAGTTCTGAACGTTCTCTGAATACAGCTTTTCTTTTTTCTACTCTCCAATCGTCATATTCTTATACGTCTCAAAGCTCAGAGTAGCTCATCAACTCTCCAACACTACCCTTTCCTTTTCAATTCAATTCTCACTGGAGCTTGACTATTTGTCTTACGGGTTGGCCGGCTTCGAACAATTGTATTCTTTTACCAGATAGAAGTTATTTTCTTCAACGTACTGCATATTCTTAAATCATAATTGTGAGACCCTGGCATTCAAACTTGTTGCCTTACACAAAGACCATCGTCCGCACGGAACTATTCTTAGTATTCGACGTTTGTTCGAGGATTTGTATAGAGAAATATAGTGCTTTGAGAGTGCTTGTAAAAGTCATCTTTATCATTATCACCATTACTTTGTGGCAATAAAACGAACTTGACGACTATCATATTAATTCATCATTTCGAAAAGTAGAGGATTCGACAAATCTTGCGGATGTTGTACTGCTCGAAGATTAAGTAATTATCCACTCGTAGTATCGGCACTGTAAGAGTAACTCCATCGGCAAACATCACCTACCTGCTGCAAATCTGCTACATTTCTCTTCATAAATCCACTTAGCCCATCATGGACGGGGATAGCTTCGGTTTTTCACAGGCTGCTTTCAGCAATAATCCTCCAATCATACCTAGTTATGGGACAAGACATGCTCAGCGAGAAAATATCCCAAGTATAAATACATCACGTCTAAATACCACGAATCTAAGCGATTTGAATACACCGGGAACGGCTATGGACATGAACTTTACACCATTATTACCATCAAATCTATTGATTGGTAGTCCACTTCAAGGACAATCCCCCGGATTTGCCTCGCCTCAATTCCAGTCTTTCCCGAGTTTTCTACAACAAGTTCCTCAGCAAGCACAACAAAATCAAATACTAGCTCAACCTCAACAAATGATGTCACCGGATATGTTTGCTGCTGCAGCCATGGCTTCACAAAATAACGTTTACATGACAGGGGGACATTCACCGACGCAACAATATGGATTTGGAGGTCAAAATATGGGCATGGTTGGACAAATTCAGCCTCAAATGATGATGCAACAAGATCAAATGGTCATGTCACAAGGTCAGCAAAATAATCAAAGTCGAACTGTATATCTTGGAAACATTCCTTCAGACACGCCTGCTGACGAAATTCTTGGTCATGTGCGTAGTGGACAAATCGAGTCTGTTCGGTTATTACCGGAAAAGAATTGTGCATTCATATCGTTTTTGGATAGTGCGTCGGCTACACATTTTCATTCCGATGCGATATTGAAGAAATTATGTATAAAGAGTCAGGATATTAAAATTGGTTGGGGAAAGCCATCACCAGTACAAACATCTGTCGCGGTAGCTGTACAACAAAATAATGCATCTCGAAATGTATATCTTGGAGGTCTCCCTGAAGATATTGAAGAGTCGGAATTAAGGGAAGAATTGAGTAAATACGGACCAATTGATACGATCAAAATTGTACGAGACAAGTCTATTGCTTTTGTACATTTTCTGTCAATCAGTAATGCCATGAAGGCCGTTTCCCAACTACCGCAAGAAGCGAAATGGCAAGCGCCTCGAAAGGTATTCTATGGTAAAGATCGATGCGCTTACGTTTCAAAAACTCAACAACAAAATGCCGCTCAATATCTTGGTATTGCTCCTGGTTATGCCCATGCTTTGAATAATGTCGATCGAGATCTCGTCGCTAATGCTCTGGCCCAACAATCTGTCGCAGCGGCTGCTGTTGCAAGTACCGCTGGTGGAGCTAGTAATGTCGGTAATCGGACTGTCTATCTTGGTAATATTCATCCAGAAACTACGATTGAAGAAATATGTAATGTTGTAAGGGGTGGTTTATTACATCACATACGTTATATTCCCGATAAACATATATGCTTTGTTACGTTTATAGATCCTACAGCTGCTGCATCGTTCTTTGCCCTTTCAAACCTTCAAGGTTTAATGATACATAATAGAAGATTGAAGATTGGTTGGGGTAAACATTCAGGACCATTACCCCCTGCTATATCAATGGCCGTGGCTGGTGGTGCTTCTCGTAATGTATATGTCGGTAATCTTGACGAAAGTTGGACAGAAGAACGACTGAGGCAAGATTTCCAAGAATATGGTGATATTGAGCTTGTCAATACTTTACGAGAAAAGAGTTGTGCTTTTGTCAATTTCACAAATATCGCCAATGCTATCAAAGCGATAGAAGCAGTAAGGAGTAAGGATGATTATAAGAAATTCAAGGTCAATTTTGGAAAAGATCGATGCGGAAACGCGCCTCGTCAGAATGTTCAAGGACAACAAGGACAATCTCAACAAATGCAACAAATGCCGATTGAAGGTGTAAGTTCTATTCAGGTCAATGGTCAACCGTTGCGATCAGATTCACCTGCAATGGGCATGTCCACAAATGTAAATGTCACTCCTCCCCATGCGGGATCTACAGCTTCGACAGTGATGAACGCTGGTGCAGGTAATAATCCTTTAACTTTGTACCTTGCAGCAGCTCAACAACAACAAATCATGCAACCTGATCAATTGATATTTACGAGTGAAATAACGCCTCCTCAGTACACTATGGGATCAACCTTTCAAGCAGGTCCTCAAATGTCAATCGAACACGCATATTACGGTAATCAAAATGCATTTGGAGCTGCACAGAACCAATACGGTCATCAAGCTACTAATAGTATGAACGTTAATCAAACAAATGGTGTAGGACAACAAAGACAACAACAAAATCCAGTCAATCGGAATTATCTCGGTGTAGCTAAATCACATGCTCGTGCATTAAGTTTACCACATTTCCCTGCCACTGCCGCCCAGAATGGACAAACAAATGGAGGAGAATATGCACAAGCACAACCATTCGTTGGTCTCGGTGCAGGCCATATGAATGGAAATGTTACAAACGGGGATAATTTTGCTCATGCCGCGGCTACAATGGGTGTTTCGGGTCAAGACAATCTTGTAGCTCAAATTAATGAGATGAATATTTCGTAGAGTGAAAAAATCAATGACAAGTCAAAACTGTATTTAGCAGAACTCGACTTGTATTCGCTTGTAAGCATAATGTATACAATAGACCATACCTATCTTCAACCCATGTTTTGAATAAATATCGGAATGTATACGTCATGATTCCCGATCCAGCAACTATCCGTATTCTCAATTCATCTGATGTTGCTGAAAGTGAAGAAAATATCCTCTTATTATTTCTTGAACAAAATTTCATCCTCTACGTCATACACTAGTTCTCATCCTTACGTTTGACCTTTCTGTATACCGCGTAATCACGACAATGTAAACGATATAAATTGATCACAAGTATGATCGCGATTCAATATATCGTACAGAACTTCTGGAATGATGGACAAGCAGGTCAACCTAGCGAGTTTGACAAACATCAGTCACAACAACGACAATCAACCAATCACCTTTACAAATCAAAATGACATATCACACCCAGTATCGGCACTTGAGGCAGCCCTCATGAGTAAAGGCCTAAGCGATGGAATGAGTAGTATCAAAGGACGAAAAAGAAGTGGTGGCGTAACGAAGTGCTCGGAGCGTCAAAACAAGCCTTCTTCCTTGCGATTTCGATTCAAACATCACAACGACATCATCACGACATCTAGTAAAGATGAGAGCTTTAGTGTAACCAGGCAGAAAGCTGGTGGCGGTAGAGAATATACGCGACGAAAACGAAAAATCTCGCTGCATGATAAATATAATTCAGAACAAGACAACCGTGATGTGGATAAATTCATTGCTCATCCTCTACCGCGCCCAGCGGCGTCGCCTTCATTGGAATCTCCATATCCAATATTAAGCGCTGATCGATTGGAAAATGACAATCTCTCGGCGGAAAATGCATTCAAATACTCCCTCTTCGACGCTCTAAACGGTAATGAAGAGGCCGCGACTTATTGGGAAGGCGTATATTCTCAGCCGGTCAATATATATCCAAGACCGAGCACGATTAATACAGATACGGAAGACCAGGGAAAGAATATGGACGATGATAAATACGCGGAATATGTCATGAACAAGATGTGGGAAAAAGCAAACCCGTCACTCGTGCGGGATATTAAATTACAGAAAAAGCAAGAGGCATATCAACGCAGTAGAGATCTCCCACAACAATCACCTAAAGTGAGTGTCGAAGAAGCATTGGCGCGCGGAAAAGAGTACAAAGCAAGACAAAAGGAGAAAGACTACTGGCAGGCCATCTACACCAATTACATTAACCAATGGACCAAAATAGAAGACCTCCTCAGAAGTAACCTCGCCGCGGAAGCGACATGTCCCCCCTGCCCAAACGAGACGAGGCTGAAGTTCAGGCAAATCGACATACCCTGGCCCATCGAGCCGGGAAATTTCTCCGGTCTCCAACAGGATTCTATTCGCGACCAAGTCCTCAGTTTCTGGCGCAATGTGATGAATTCATGCGAACCGGTGGGTCCGTCCCCGGATTGTGACAAGGCTGTCGACGTCGGCGGGGAAAAAATTAACCTGTCCGTCGGAAAAAATGTGGGGAGGAATCCCGAAACGGAAGCGTCAGGCTGGGCGTGTTGGGTTCCCACGTTGAAGCTCGAGAGGTTCAGATGGCATCCGGATAAATTCTTCCATAGGCTCGGTGCGCTACAGGGGTCGGGAAATCCAATTTTTGACAGGGGTCTAAGACTCGAGGAGGTGACTGCCGTGTTTCAGGCTGTGGATGAATCTCTCCGATTAGCCTACGCCTTCTGATATTTTTCCATAAAAGACGACGTTAGCATACTTCCGTGAATCTTATCTCACTTCGCACCGAATTTACTTTTCTATATTTTGTGTGTATCTTGAACACAACGTGGACATATAAAGGTAATTCGACCATATTGCACACTCACCACAAAAAATTCTTGATCCGCAATAATTCATTTGTATCCGAGCACTTATACACACATTCAAAGACCACCAAGACAAGTCGGAGAATAGGACTCCTCAACCAGAGCCATAGGCCCAACGCAACCCGACACACCAGCGAAAACCCGCAACAGATGTCAAGGAAACTTCCGTCCCAACGACCACGGCCCCAGGATGAACCCGTCGCGACTGGCGTTCGCGGACGGAAATATCCCCTCGCACCATGCATGTCTAATAATCCCCCACGGAACCAAGCTCCAATGAGCCACGCGATGACCAATCAATTTTTCATGTCTCGCCCTCCAGAGGTGTACAGACAAGCTGAACAATGGCGTTCGGATGTCCAGAATCCGCGCCATACTGTAACTGAGTCGCCGTACGGCCCAAATCCTACTTCACAAGTGGACAGAGGAACAAAGCCCTGGGCATGTAAATTAAGTATATCAAACCGAGTGAAAAATTCTCGTCCATACGAGTACGAAGTGTACAAGTACGAAATGGTGCCCGGGTTCTTCCGCCACTTGCAGCATAACGTTATCGATCCAATGTACCCTACTCGTGATTTCAACACCCATTGCGAAAAAGCTAGGTCTTGGATTTCTCCACACGAAATTCGATTTTTCACCACGATGTGGAACAGGCGATGCGTGCATTTTCCGCCATATCCTTATCAAACACCCCCAATCAAAATTGTCGAAAACGAGGTCTTGGAAGTTGAGCACAAAGGTCGAAAATTCTTACGAGCTAATAGAAAATTGATTCGGGAAAACCTGCTGCTCCAACGGTGCCCAGAACTGCTGTTGTTTGTTCTTGCATACAAGGCTTCTAGGGGAAGTTTGTCTGCGGAGTTGAAGAATGCAAATCAATTGACCGCAAGTCTTCATCACGTTATAGATCATCACTGGGACACGGTTTGGTGGTTTATGCTTAGCATGGCCATGTGTCGCAAATACAAAAGCTTGGACTCGTCTTATTGGGGAAATTTTGACGAGAATGGCTCAATTTCAGGAACAATCTGCACTAACGCAATCGTTTTCTTCCACTTAAACGTCTTCCCACCACTTGAAGATCGAGAATTTTGTTCTGAAATCCTTGCACTAAAAGGCATTATTGGAATGTTAGCGCCATGGTGTGAAGAAGTCTCTGCGTATTCAGTATATCGTACAAATCTTGGTCAAGCACCTAAGGAAATATTCAAACGTGTGACCTTACCCAACAAGACAGAGCAAGCTTTCTTGGACCGAATTACATGTGAGAGACGGACAGATTTTTGGTATAAGGTTGCCTTTGAAATGGATGGAATACCGCCTCCCAGGAACTCTCGATCGATGGAGGTCATGCGCCCTCATTCAATACCTGCGATTTATATCTCTGCTCCTCCGTCGGAACCAAGATCACCGCGGTTTGATGCTAGTCCCTACGATGATTCTAGACGTCATACAGGCGCCGCAACAGACGCCCGTGCCTTTGGCTCGAGTGCAACAGCAATATCTAGTCATGGAGATTCTACAAGAGCTACAACCAATGCGGGAAGGCTGGCAAGAGGATTGTGTGAGCGCTTGTTGCCTCACAAAGCTACTGATAGCGCGCATGGAAATTCGGGGCCAAGTTCGGAATCTGATCACGTCCCTATGGAGGATGCTTTCATCGGAATATTTAAGCCGTTCCCACTCGTTATGCTTGACCTTAATGGCGATGATATGAGGTTGCTGGAGTACCTCATTAATACATTAACGGAAGCCAATAGTTTGACGGCGAAGGAACCTGGTGATACCACTTATCATCGAAATTCCAGGCTCATGTTGGACCAGATCTCGAACGAATTGAGGGGAGGAAGCGTGCCCGACTCACTCAAGAAGATCTCTGTTTACTATCTTCAATTATTTCCCTTTCCTGTCCCACCTCCTTTTGGACCCCTCCCTCCAAAAAATCAGTGATCCTACAGTTTTGACTTAAATTGATCATATAATGTGGAATATTGGAGAGCGTTGGCACTTGAACATGCGTCCGGTCAGTGTCTGCTGCGTGAAATCAGACAAAATCCAGACTTATTTCACAATGGCGCGGTGCGTTTTAGAGTCATAAAATCTATGACTAATTTGATATGATGTAGTTCGAAACAGCTGCTGACTTTTCGTCAAGCTGTGCAAGAAGGAAGGTGTGAAAATGAGACTCGTATCAACTTCAGACGGCATCGAGGTGATTTGTTTCTCATTGAACGCTATAGGAAACCCTGAAATCCTGGTAGAATGTATGGACTAGGCCTATCAGAGCTTGGTGGCTAGATGATACTCCATAGTTCATCGACACACCGGACAGAAACTATATTACCGGAACTTACATCTGCGTCGCTTCGGCTACTGACATAAGCAACTCTGCACGTGGAATCTACGACACATTTTACAACTGTTCCGTGTTCTTGTCTCGAGACCTGATCTTACTACAACAAATGCCCGCTCACCGCATTCTGAAAGACGCCATCCGCATCAGATTATCGACCAAGTACAGCTATCACCGACACTGATTCTCGAAACCAAGCGGACTTGCTGAACAGAATGTTAGAGTATATTACAGTATATTGCGCGAGGATAATGGCAATATCATACTTTTATAGTTTATCCGAGCAAGTATGGCAGACAAGATGGATATTATCAGTGCAGTCTCCTAGTAGGCCGTGATTTATTCCTCTATATATGGATAATCCCAAAACTAAATACCTGTTGCATTTGTATGCTATATCATGGTAAGTGCCCATCGTCTGGTACATGATCTGGGAAACAGCAATCAATATATTCCATCCGGATTCTATGACAGAAGTTTAAACTACATCAGATATTACAGTAGATGTAAACTTGCACACAAAATGTAAATACTTAGCATGCTGTCTAAAGGCCTTTTGACATCCTTTATGATCCTTGCACACTTCAAAAAGTCCAACTTGTCTCTATTTCGACTAATTAAGAGCGGGTTTTGCGTAACCTCCTTACAAGTCAATCTCCGGCCGACAGCAGCGGGAATTAATTACGTGACGTGCTTAGAATAATAAAGTTAATCTTTCAAATAGAGTTCGAGTCCGAAAAGATCCTCGCTTCTCATTGGTCGAGCCGCTGGAGTCGTCTGAGAATAAACTTTCTACGTCATTGCAGATTTTCACGAACAAACAAATGCTTAATATAGTTGCAAGTCAATTTTATCCAACATCAACAGATTCTAGACAAAGCTTTCCGCGGTGTTTTCCTCGGAGCTTCTCGCGAAGACTATTCAAAGATTCAATGAGCTGGCCACAATTATAAATTGAGTCCATTTCCCCCCGTCTCATTTCCTTGCCGTTCATTCCCTTCGTAAGCTTTGGAAGTCTTATAACAGTCTTGTTTATACTATATATTTCTAAGGGTCTTAGACTTGACTTGATGGCTCAACCATTGAAACGTAAAGCACAAAAAGCCGAATCCACGCGAGATCAGCTACATTCCAGCCATGCTGATCATGTAGATTCTCCGAACTCCAATATGTGCGACGAGCGTCAGGTACGAAGAAAGTTATCACACGAAGTCGAAGATTTACACGAACACAAATATTTACATGAAGTCAAAGATTTACACGAGGACAAAGATTTACACGAAGTCAAGGAAGAGAATGAAATCCCGAACCCAGAGCACTTTACGACTGCTACAAGACGACCAGCCCTCTTTTCGTTTGGGCTTACGGAAAAACAGATGATTGAGAATGTTCTCAATGTAGTGTATGAAGTATTTAGCAAACATAATAGAGGTCTCAGGTTTGATGATGAAGAATTCAAGGCTTTCGGCGAGGCGGTCTCTCACTCGGCGGGCAAAAATGACATGTCTGGCCATATCAGCTTGGAGGAGCGTTTGTCTGGTGTTTATCAAGTATTGAAAGCCAAAGAGAGCGGGTCGCATATCGCAAAGCAGCTTCGGATCACTATAGATGATCACTTCCACGACATTCACAAAAGACTTCAAGGTTGATAAGCGCTTGCGGTGAGACATCGTCATTTGTGAACAAGATTGTGTGGAGTAACTAATCATCTGTGATTCGTCACCAAATGCGTGATCAAAATGTCTTACGGAAGCAAAATGTGCTCCATAATACGTTCAAACCTATGTAGTGTGAATGTATAACAGTCTCATAATCTATAGTGTAGCCAATAAGTAGTGACAAACATTAATTTTGATTCGCCGAGCCACGTCTTCGTGCTCCTTTGGGTGTATTGTTCTCATGACTTATATTATCGTATCAGCAGCACTATCTGGGACCAATAATAACATTCAAAAAGAATGAAATATACGAAGGAGCTCAATGCAGATTAAGGTCAAAGAGCAACACAAAACGAAATAAGAATGTTCATCCGTTACGATACAACACGTGGCAGAAAAAGGTAGAGCTGGTGCGGGAAGCAAGGCTATATTTAGAAACACCCCTTACCCCATGTTTCTTGGCCAATCCCTCTGCCACGTCATGAGTAATCCTGTCACCTCGCAACGCGACAAAACGTCGGAGATGAACGTGCGGTCGTTTTGCATACACTGAGACGATCAAATCACTTACACAGCGATGACACAATATTCAAGGCGCGAACAGTATCGAATTAAATCGTAATGATTTACATTTCCGTCACCGCAGCGTTCAAGGCAAGAGAAGCCAGCGTCGCGAAGTCCGGAGGATGAGCCCACCTACGAATCCTACAGGACGACACCCGTTCCCAAACTTGTCCGAAAAAGGTTAGTAAATCCTCCTTGGTACCCTCCATGTTGGCAAGGCTCCACCAAAAGAGGATATGATTTGCCAACCCCGCAATTCCTTCGAACTTGAAACCAACACATTTGCTTGGTTCTGAGTGCGGGTGATGGTCTTGGCGAAATTGTTGGAACTGTAGGATCGAGCAGAAATCCTACTTGCGGAGTAAGTGTGTGGCTCTATTACGAACATGTGTGAAATAAGCCAAGCTAGAGGATTGAGTCTGTGAGGGGTATCTTATTTCTTGCTGTGTAGGATTTCTAGAGGTTTTGTGGTGTGAGTGATCCCTCGGGTGTCCGCACTGGTATAAGAACGTATGGAGCTGCCGTAGTATGTGATCCATTCTATTTACTTTGTTAATATTTCACATCATCATCGCAACCACCAGAAATCAAGCATGGCATCTAACACACTACCACGTATGGCTGGTGCACGACAAGGGCATCAAGCTAGATCTGACCAGCCACGAAGCAAATTTATACTCCGTCAGAATGTCTTTATACCAGATAAGGTCAAATATGATGAGGCCAAACGCAATCATGCACGTGAGTATAAAGATATTCCAGGGGTCATGTTCACAGGACGCGATACATGGGGCAGAGTAAGAAATGTGCGACCTTATTGGTATTTATATAATTCACGTGATTGTGAAGATGCCCTAGTGTTGGAAGCCGATGGATCGATTCATGAGCCTACAAAAAACGGTGGCCGCAAAGTATATGATCCTTCTTTGAAAAACCTCAAACGTGCTGCCACATGGACGTCTCATCCCAATGGACCAACTCCGCATCCAATTCGCTCTGCCACCTGGGGGCCTGGTCATCAACCTCAGCCACCTCAAAATCTATCTGACGCATTTTTGGGTAAGCGCGGGTTGATCGATGCTTTGCTCGAGAGGAAAAAGCACTCGCAAGCCAGTCTAATCAGGCGCCTAGTAAATATTGTCTGGCTCTATCAACGCGAAGTATCCGAAGGATCACTTTCTAGCTCCAGTCAAAATGCAGTGATCAAAGGAATCAGAGTTCAAATGAGGGATCGCGAGTCTGTGGTAGATTCTGAATACTCCACTGACACGGCAAAGCTCAAGCACTATATTGAAGTTATTAGTGAGGTGTGTCGGAAATATGTGGAGCAGGAACAACACCGTCTAACTTGGTTTGAGGTTATTCAGCCGAAGCCGCCGCCAGAAGAACTGATTGAGAGGGAAAACGAGGTTGCAGATTTAAACCTATTGCTTCAAAGGCTTGAAGATTTCATGACCGATTTGAGGAGCAGCTTAAGACTTGATACAACTAAGGAGTCTGGCGATCCAATAACCGATAGCACTATAAAAAGGAAAGTGAGCGCTCTTTCGAAGGCCTTCGACACCCTCGTGAAAGATTTGGTGTTAGGGCCGGACTAAAAAGATTGTTTTGATGGCACATGGCAGCATTCATATTATGTATCTTACTATGGCGTTAATTGTTCTGCTATATGTAAAACATGTTTTATATGCTTAGATAGCGTAACGGCTTGACGTAGCGTTATTTATACAAAATTTGGCTATTTATCTTCGAGGGGTCCCCTTGTGATCTCTTCTATGCTGTAAATAACTAAGCAGCTTGTGTGAATCGATTCAAGTGTTTAAGAATTATCTTACGTACTTTGATTATTGTAACGACCTTGCTGTGACTTCGACTTCGATTCTCTGTTAACATGAAGATCCATGAATTACAAATTACTGCTCAAGATTCCGTCACGTCCTTTACTTCTGGAAGAACATTATTGATTTAGTTGAAATGCTGGTCCAAAAGGATTTGATTCTAGGAAGAAGATTGTAGCTAATATTACTTCTCAATGTTGTAATCTATGGGTCTATGACATCAAAGTAACGATATTCACAAGTCCCATGACAGCAGAGGTAGTTATTATCTTTACTGTAGTACTAAGACTATTATAATCCTTTCGCAAACCAGGTACTATTATAGAGAGCAAGATAGGTAAAGCAGTGGCTATCTTCGAGCCTGATCTAATAGTTCTTTTTTCACACTACTACTTTTATGCAACGCACACTCGTTACTTTTACACGGTTTATGTCATAATATAAGTAGAATCGAGCGTATGAATTACAACTAACAAATCATTAAAAGTAATGATGATACAGTCGTTTCTACTTTGATCCGGGCCCCCGTATTTTCAAGAAAAAGTTGAATTATTATGGTAACAGGTGTAGTAGACTAGTAGAAATACTTAGAATAATAAATCAAATATCTCATGCTTTAGCTTTTCTGTCACGTCAGCCATTAAGTATATTATTAGAGCAATAATACTAGAATTTGAGACACGCTTTAAAATACCTTAGAGATCATTTAGAGTGTGTATGTGTGATGCTTACACTTCACCAAGCTGGGATTTCTAGCTCTCTAAGCTTTGCTAAACTCGACTCGATCCAAATCGGACCGAAATTGCAGGACACCAAAAATTCTATGTTTTCAAAAAACGAAGTTAAAAAAGTTAGACATGATTTTGAGTGTATATTTAGGGTTCACCGAAATGAAATTATATTCAAAATCGGTCCGATGTGCAAAACCAAAAATTCGACCTTTGCTATGAAACGAAGCTTCGTGATTACAAGGTTCAAGATTCGGGCCACGGCCGTTTCAGATTATGGTGGGATTCGTCTTGGCATTTTATCGGCGGTCAAGAGGGTCAAAGTAGTCGACTTCTACAACTCGAACGCACCAGCTGGCTTGGTAGGAAGGATCCATCTGGTTGTATAAATAGATGATGCTCGTCCTCCTGTATTCCTACTTCTTTGGATATTTATCTTAGGGCAGTCAAATTTTCACTTTTCTAAAGATATTAAATTAGCTTGAATTTTTCCTTGATTAATTACATAAACCTGTAATACAACTCTTGTATCATCCCGTAGAGAAGATGCCACGAGGTTGCGAGAACAATGACAGTCGTAGGATTGATGGGTTGCAGCCACATAGTCGTGCTAGCACATTCCCCGGAAATAAAACCTCCAGCGCGGGGGCTCCACGTCGGGCAAATACCGTACCTGCCCCTGGTCGTGAAATACGTTCACAAGACCAATTTGCGCAGTCGTTCCAGAACAGAACAATGAACGATGATAATACGTCCACGAGTCAAGATGTCGACTTAGGTATGTACTATCCGAATGCAACAGTAAGACTTGCTTGGGCTCGTGATTATATCATTCGCGAAGAAATATGGTTGGGTGGAATCGAACGCAGTTTTAGAAAACTCAAGAGGGAAATAAAAAAGGACGATCAAAAAAGAGGCGTAAAGACAGCTGAGAGCGAGCTTAGTGATGGCAAGCTTGTGGTTACCATATTGTTTGGATCAGTCATAACGTTGCGAAGTGAATGGCTAAAAAAACATCCACATGGTGGAATAGAAACATTATCACACTTCGGTTACGAAACCTCAAAGCGGGCGCAAGAGGTATTACGAACTGCAATTTCGTTACAGAATGACATAGAGAAAAGAAAGCAGGATGCTGAAAACCCGAGTAGCCCTTTGAAAAAGGCTGTCTACTACCTATTCCAAACGCCCAGACCTGAAGAGCGGGCCTTCCAAAAAGTAGGGCGGTATATGGTCTTGTGCGAGAAGAAACTAGATAGTGAGGTCAAAAAGATTTGTAAGCGTGAGAGGAGAGAGGATTCCAGCGAGTCGAAAGCTCTAGAGCATAACTTATTACAATTCCTAGCATGGTTTGAGACTCTGGCAGACCTACTGGAAACTGTGCTCAATCCAGAATCCACGGAGAATGTGAAAGAATATACGCCAACGTCTCGATCAAATGACGCGATATTTCTTCTGAAAGCACTTAAAAAATTACCAAAGCCTCAAAATCCATCATCGTGACACTAGCACGCAAGCGTTTACACGCGATTCTATATACGTAAGCATTGTAAGAACATTCTGACTTGTCTCTTTATAGCTTGGGATTGCATGTCAGCAGTCACATATCGACCACGATGAGATTTTTCTTAATAAAAGTAAGCAGCTTTAATCTGCAGTAATGTAAGCGCATTGAATGATTTCCGCTTTTTATTTTTGCGTAGTTTGTTATATTCTTGTATTGTCTCTGTTCATTAATTTTGATTAGCGTGTTCAGCAGAAAACCGAGGGTCATAGGATTCGTCTAAGTATTTGTGATTTCTGAATTTTAAACAAGTATAGAATTGATGTAAGAAACTCATTTTGTCCATGAAAAATACGACGCCATCCTAGTTACATGACACAGGTATGTTTAGAAACTTGTCTCACGAAAGCTGTAGCAACTACTTCCACCAAGGTATAGTACCGACATATATGAACATGTACAGTGCTCCTATATCACAGATTACCTTTCCTACAACATGCGGAATGAATGATTGACCTAGTATAATGTTTCTCAAATACACTATGTGGGGCGTACAGTGACTAATGATTCATTAATTGATGAACTATATTTGTGACTAAAACGTCCCGTCTATATTTACAATAACAAAGCCACGACAGCAGCAACTCCTACGACAGCAGACGCAGCAGTAATCTTTACAGCAGCACCAGTAAAAGCCGTTGACGAACCAGATGCAGTCGTAGAAGGCCCGACAGGTGAACCAGTAGTACTACCAGAAGTCGATGAGCCTGATCCAGTAGTTCCGTTCGTCACACCACCACTTGAAGGAGCCACACCGGCTACCTTTGCAAAGTTTGCACAAGTAATACGAGTAGCATTTGAAGTATGAATGACGACTGACAAACCACCAAAGAAGTATGGCGACGCAGGATCTGTAGAGAGGTAGAGATCGGTAATGTTTGCGCTGAAAGGGTTTGATGTGATTTTTCCATGTTTACCGGCAAGATCACCGGCTTGACAAGTCTGTGGTGCAGTGGCGTTGCAAGAGTAGTATTCTCCTCTGTTGGTAGGGTCGAGATGGCCCATTGTGGCCGAGCAATTACCGTCGGTGGGGACGGCAAGGGTGTGGATGTGATACATCAATGGACCGTAAGTGGCGATATCTGGTAAATCACTGAATGAAATTACAAAGTTGACTCCGTTTGCGCCAGGCCCGGAGCTGGCAATGATTGATCCCTTGGGTGTAGATCCTGTCAATGCGTCGAATGCGACAGATGGGAGTGTGGCGGTATAGGTGGCGGAAGGGAGGTTACTTTGAACAGAAGCATCTCCGTTCAAACCAGTCAGACCATCATATGGTGGTTGTGGAGCAATGACGGCTCCTTCGTTGGTCAAAACTCCAGTGAATTGGGCTCCAGAACCTGTAGTAGATGGAAGAGTTGGGAGAACTCCAGATTTGGCGGTTGTCAAGAGGACAGGAGCTGGGTCAGGATTGTTTTGAGCTACAACGAGAGCTGCACCAAGTGCGATGATAGAAATTGATGAATGCATTTTTGATGATGAACAAAAAACAATTTGATTAGAATGATGAGATAGAAAAAGATAGAAAAAAGGGAAACAAAGTAGATGATAAAAGGAAACGGTAGATCTGCATATACACTAGGCCGGAACAAGGGGATGAATGTATCAATGTTTTTCTTCATGCTGTTCATAGTGACATCATCATTCGTCGACGTTTTATTTCATTTGCCTTTGCATTTTGACTTGCCGGGGGGTGCCGAGCTAGTACAAATATTTTACCCCGCATATATTTTTCCAAGTCATACAATCATGGATAAAACATTATACTCTCCCATATATGAATCCAGTCATAAAAAGAATCGATTTGATGCATATGTGAGCATTTTAGAGGTATATAAGTGTCAAAAAAAGGTCAAAAAGGTCAAAAGTTTAATTCCGTCACCGGGAGTCGAACCCGGGTCTCATCGGGTCTCAAAGTTTGAAAGCGATGTATGATAGCCGTTACACTATGACGGATCGAAGCCAGGGCCGAACTACTGGCAAATACTACAGGAGTAGCACGAACGAAGACCGCCATGCTATAGCGCCTTTTTCGATATATGCTCTACGATCTAGCTTATATATATACCCTGTTCCAAATTAATTGTTTGTTGGACTCGACTAGCATTTCGCTCGGTCGGTGCTCACCTCCAATTCACGGTCGGTCGCATTGTGCATCTCTGGCTTTCCTCATAAGACTGACTCGCTGATTCATTCCGAGGAGACGTATTCGAACAAATATCGATCATGCGCAAGTCCTTGTTGACCTCGATATAAAATCCACAAGGCGATTCAGTAGTTGATCATGCTTCTAAATAATCATGTATTACCATATCCCACTGCATCATCTCTCATCCTATTATCGTCTTACTCTTATCTTCGAAGACTTTCTCGACGGCGTTGCGGGCTCCTTCACTGGAGTCATCAGCTCTTTTCACTCCTCTTGATATCTTCACGGTGGCCAGACGGGCAGTGAATATTGTCAAGTCCCGAGCGACTATATTTTATGTTGAAAGTGATGAGCGATGAGTTGATATAGCTCTTTGTATTCATTCCGTAGAATTTGTCGCTTCTGGGCGGCCTCGCATATCACCAACCATATGCAGGGATTGTTAGGACTTTGAAAGCCCCGGCAGTAAGCATGCATAACATACATGAATGATGATGATGATATGTCTTCAAGTGTTTGAAATATATAGCGCTTAATTATAGCTACATACACATCACTTATGGTGATTCTATCTACGAGTTGGTAATTCAAATGATATTGCATGTGTTATTAATCATCTCTGAAGTACTTGGCAATGTCTCAACAACTCTACTTTGCTTCTTCCTGTGAACTGTTCATTCGTTCATCGAGTTTGACTCAAGAATCTCCATGAATGCGCGCGCAAGCATCACATATGGAATGCTAGGATCCGCACCCATCTCTGACGAACTTCTGTTGGCAGCGTCAAACTCCTCAGCGGCAGACACCAAATGTGGGTCATCAACGGCAGAAGTTGTCTGCTCGAGACCTGGAGCTTGGCCGTTGCCACCTCGAAAGGAATCGTTGAGATTATAATCAGTATTTTCCCCCTGACGAGTAATGTTTACATCAACCACCTTGTTCTGCATCAAGACTTTGGCCTTCTCGCGGACGGCTTTTGCAAATGAGCTCGTGTAATTGAGGAGCTTGCCACCTCCTGCTCTCATCTCTTGTGTCGTGATTTGGGTGTCATGTCGCGTCGCAGCCTCATCGAGCAGAGCACAAAGTGCATGAGATCTGACACGTTCGCAATAGATCTCCATAATCAATGCATCACCATCAGCAGGATATTCACTGTCTTCGGCTATCAATGACTCGACAAGATTGTCAAGTGATTCCACCATGTCCTGCGGAATGGCGCCCAGACGCATAGGAGCAAGCTCTTTCAAGCGCGAAGTGGACAGGGCACGGCTCTCGTTGGGTTGATTGACGAGCACATCTACCATTTTGATCTCAGACCGGATGGCAGGATAGTGTCGTTTAAGCTGAACTTTTCAGCATGATATCAGCATAACGATACTAGTAGGAGATAATAACGGGGCAGATTCTGGAGTCTTACATGATTCGGGAGGATACCCCATGACTTGGCGAGCCCCATCCATTCCCATACGTGCAATCAGATCGATTGCAGTACGGCGACCGATAGAATCAATACTGATTGGCCGACAATAGCCAAGAGCTTGACCACAATCTGCAATGTACGCAGTCATTTCACTTGCTGACATTGCGTGGTGTTGTCCGTTATCATCTGCTTCGGTGTCAATGCCACCACAAGTCTTGCCTGGAAAGAACACTGGTTGCTGCAAGTGTTCTTCTTTGATAAGAAGGAACGCGAGATTCGTTGAAAGAACTTCATCTATGGTTTTTACACTACGCAAGATCCCGCGGCGAATGGCAATGACGAGAAGACGATGAGGAACCGAAAAGATTATGTTATCTGCGTTGGGGCTGTCCATATGGACATCCCGGCCTTGAATTCGCAGTTCTTGTGGATCATAAAAGCTGGTCTGGAGATGGTCAAGTGTGATGATAGTCAACCATTTACCTTGACCTCGGTTGACAAATTTGATATCTTTCCATCTAAGTAAATTTTCCTCACGCTGAGTATTCCAACGAAGCAAGTCAGTTCGAGCAGCAGTCTGTCTGAAGAAGCACCACAAAACCTGATGTTGTTCCGAGACTTCTATATTTTTGCTAGCACTCATCTCGTAGTCTAGGAGCTGCCGCAATTCAGGCAAACCAATGCTAGCGTGTATGACTTTACGATTTCGTATCCCAAAATCTTTCTGCACCCAATTCACCGAGTCGGTGATGTTTTCGTGAAGTGTAGCTTCACTAGGTACATTTCGACCACGTTTTTTAAAACAACGTAGTGTCCAGAACAGCAGAGCATCACGATATGCTATCAGGCTTGCGTAATCCATGCTGGCGGGTTGATCGGAATATGATACTTCTGTGGATAGATCGTTGCTACGATTGTATGCCCAGATTATAAACTGTTTCATGTTGCTGATGAGCCGTTCCTGGTCAGTACAGAATGCGAGTTTATCAATCTCATCGTCTGCTAAATCCGCAGGTTGGTCTTCTTTGATGCGTATAAACTTTCGATATTCTTCGAGAACTCGATCTTGTGTAAGTTGAGTCGCCAGGTCATCTCCGCGAAAAGATTCAGATTCTGCTGCCATTTCTGCGATCTCCTGCATCATATCGTCGATCATGCTTGGATCCATTTCCTTGTATCGTTCCAATTGCTCACTAAGGCTGACGGTCTTTTTTGGCGTTTTCGTTCGGGGGGTCACTCCTGCAGCCTCTTTCAATAGTTGGGATTTCATAATAACAAGTGTGACTTGACTGCGTAGTATTTCTCGTGGACGGCAGACTCTATGGATGTGATTGTAAAGTTAGTTGCATAGGTGTTTTGATGCGAAAATGCAAGATCAAAGGTGCGGTTGCACAAAGAGTTCACACCAATCAATTTACACCACGCCACTTCACGTGCATCGTGTAAAGTCACAATGTCGACTAGTTCAAATTAAGTTTCTGGGCTTTTTGATGAATATTGACCTGCAAGAAGAAAGCCGTCACACTATTGGAGATTCAAAAATCAGCAAGAAAGTCTCCCTTGTAGTGTGGATTAATGGTGTGTGATTTTTCCAGCTGAAATTGGAGGTTGAGAAAGCGACTTGTGTCAAGCAAATGACCGTCACGTATTGTTGCAATTTACTCTTATTACCAATGATTGCCCATTTCTGAGGTGAAGTTGGTAATATTCACCATGGTGAAATAATTGTAATGTGAATTAACTCCTCCCATGGTCACATGTCCCGATAGTGGAGTTTTTTCCATCGTTCCACAATTCCCATGTGAAATCTTTTATCTTCCTTTCGCTACCTTTTCAACTCGTCGTTTTGAACTTCAACACCTCTATAAACTTGAAGGCCATTTGACTTATAACGCCAATTCTTTGAGTTTAAACTGTCAGTATGTGATGAGAATGTTGTCAATAGTCTTGAAAGAGAGTCCTTAGCTGATTATAATTTCTAGACCAATACAATCCGATTCACGTTAACAGAGGCGGAATCAATCTTCAAGGTTTGTGAAGTCGACGGATCCGAATATGCAGTCCGAAATACTGATTTACCAGCGTATAGAATCAATGGCGTCTTCAAATCCTAAGCAAAGTGGAGCAAGTGATGAGCATGCTGTTGATGTTCCAAGTGAATCTGAAGCAAGTGTCCCAAAATCGACAAGAGCAGAAGGAAAAGGCGTAGATAAACGCCAATCAGCAGCAGAGGTGGCAATCGAAGACCCCACTGCTCCAAAATCCGTGGACAAGGATCTGGAAAAGGTGGAGACAGGCGCCGAACGAGCTCGTCGTCCAAGTTTACCTGTACAAGGGACTCAGAACTTCGACAGCTTGCTGAATGCTGTGCCCACTCGGGAGACGAGCAACTGGCCAACCCCTGCGATTGGGCTTGCATCGGTAGCTCAGCAATGCATTCTGGGGCGCCTGGATGTCATGATGGATCAGATGGATGAGCTCCACCAAATGGTCATTGCTTTAAGTCGTGATCAATGAAATATATATTAATTGTAACATAAAACACATGAGGGTAGTCATTCAATTAATCTTTTCCTGTAAATGATCGTGGTTGTCATCTTCATCGTAACAGTCGTCATCATATCTCTCATATCATTCGTCCTCATTCTCCTCGTTCCAATGATTTCAATGGTTATCATGATTAGTGATAACATCATTACCAATTTCGTCATGGTCATGGTCGTCATCATCTATATCATCATGTTCATAGTCATGTTCTCTATAAGCCTCGTAACGAATCCTTAGTCTTTCATCAACCACTGGACCGGCAGCAACTTGATTGTGTAGTGATCGTACCACGTCACCCTTACATATCGGACATGTGCGACGTCTTGTTGTTAACCATGGAATACTATGATACGTTAGTTTTAAACAAAATGGTTAATAGCTCGATAAGACTTACATGCACTCTTCATGGAATTCGTGACCACAGGGAAGACTCATAACTCGACTCACACCATCAAGATAATCCTCGAGACAGACTACACATTCTCTTTGTCTGCCACCATATTTTCGTTGCCAAGATGACATGCCGCCTTCGATCTTTTCTTGTAATTGGAAATGATTAGAATTATGTGATGAAGAATTTGGGATGGCGGAAACAGATTTCGGTAGTGCAATAGCATTCTGTACGCCAGATTGAGATACTAACGAACGTCTTGAAGAAATTAGCAAAGGAGTGCTAACATTTGCAGACGTTACTGTCGACGGGATATGTATAGTGCTTGCTGGACTAGCAATTGTATAATATGTTCGCACTGGAAATCTTTCAACAATGGATTTTGGTGCTCTCCATCTGCGTCGACGAACTTGTGACCGAATAAGCAACAGCGCATAGACTATACTGAGCGTAGCTAATGGTGAAATTACCAGTACAAGTAATGCTCCCAAAAAAGGTGAGGGAGACAGATTTACCGGTTGAAGCGTGACCCAAAGTCCTTCAGTATGTGTAGTATTAGCAGGGTCGGAAGCATTTGTCGTTGATATTTGGCTTTGCAAAGTAGTAGCAGAAGAAAGAGTTGGTATATTTATCTTGATAGGTGGATTAGAAATGGCAGAGTCCGTCTTTGGAAAGCTTCCATCAATAAATTCATCAACGTGCATTGTAGCGATGGAGCTCGTAGTAGTCGTAGACTTGACAGTAGAAGCCGCAGCATTTCTGTCAATGTATCGTGCTAGCGAGTATCTGAGAAACGCCAGACGTTTCGATGATGGAGATGAGAAGTCTTGCTGGGTATTCTCAGCTACTGTATCGATATCTAAAGCAGTGTCAACCGTCTTTGAAATGACCTTTCCATTATCGGTAGTACTTTTCACATCCACAGCATTGTCCGCGAATGTAGTAAGCTTGGCTCGCGTGGATGAATCTGTAATACTACTCTGACTGTCCGAAGCCAAAGCTGCAAGTAGTTGAGCACTTGTATAAGATGTAAAAATTGCTGGTATGGTGATATTCGAGGCATCTCCTTGCGCAAACATCGATATTAATGGACCACCACGCAGGTTATCACCAACAATCAAAGCTGTTCCTCCTCTTCGCTGCACCCATTTGGCCTTTTCAAGAAAGCTGCATCCTCCTCGACCCAATAAAACAACTCTACCAGCCACTTCTTCATTTTCTTGACTAGATATTATTTCTGCATATCCAGGACTGACTTTATTCAACGAGGTAGATTCTAATACATCACTACAACCAAGGTTTGAAGTAACATTCGATGCAGCATCGCCACCGAAGCTACCGACACCGATTCCACTTCCTACCCATAATCGTCCATTAAAACCATCTGGTGGCAGTGAAGATCCAAAAGTGGCAGGTCGAGCGAGAAAGAATGTAGAATTATCGTTTGTCAGACTTATTATAGCCGAGACAGGGAATAATGATGCTGCTCGCCAGTCGAATAAGTTGCTTGAGCGGTGCGTTGACGTTGACGACGAGTCCGTTATTGAATTGGCTGTCATAAAAGCCATTGCAAGACTGATAAATGTGGAGCCAACGATTGCTAATAGAAGTCTGATAAACAGCATATCGTTTTTTCGTGTTTGACGATATCTAGTCAGATAGTCGGCATAAAAAATAATCACATTAGTACAACTAATCTGTGAAAAGTATCACAGGACGATAAAATATTCTCTCAGTACCGTAAATAAATTAATGTCGCGTGTGCAGCTGGCGCTGATGTTGATATCTGTCACGCTATACACCCAGAAAAAAGCGGGGCCAAGTATGCATGGAATTGGAAGTAGAAAATGCGGGGAAGAGAAAAGTTTATGTGACAACTTTTTGATCATCCAAACTTCATCATCCTAGAAATGATTCCTCGGGTCGATTTTTCAAAATCATGATGATAGCGTATCATTTATTAATTGTTCTGATGATTGGTTGACTAAAACGAGCTCCGTGTCAATCAGACGGATTCTCTGATATCAGTGATTTGTAGTTCAGATGGTCTGACACTCTATAATTTATCGTACAATTTGTAAAACAAAGTCCATCAGAAAGACAATGTATATTGGTCGAGTCCGATGCAACAAATTAGATACCCACATATCATGGCGGATACGTCTCCTTATGTTTTTAGGGCATATCATAGTCTAGGTCTTCTTCGAGCCAGTCTGTATACTGCTTGCAAACCACGGTAGAAGACCGAGTCGGTCCTATCATTCAAAATGAAAAAGTTTTACGTTTTTTTTTTATAAACATAGGTTTTAATGATGCAAATTTAAACACCATTCCATGCGCTCAAAGAAATAAATGACGTTGGCTGTATCTATTTTAAGAGACGGGGTCCAGTCACGCTGCAAGTGTTTGGGGAAATTTGGTATCTTCCGGCAAGGCTGAAGTTGTGCTATATTCGGCCATTGACCCCGCAGCATGCACACACTTCTTTGTTTTGCTGTTTCGCATTGTGATTACTCGAATGTCGGTTCACGTCCTGTTCATTCCTGCATATTTCCTATTTTTACAATCTGTTTGGTTTTTATCAGTTTCTGAGCCATCTCTCATACTATCATATCACTGCCTCGAACAACACAGACAGCTATGAATATCCTCTCTACAAGCCTTACAATTTGCCTGTTTCTGCTCTGTAAAGTACATTGTTATGGATTCTTTAACGAGACATGCATTTTATCGGCCACGACCCCGGGCATGTTGAAAGGAAAAGCATACGGCGCGCCTGCGTATCAGATCAAAGCTTCTTGTAAGAAATATGATGGAAGTTCCATAGGCGCAGAAATCAACGTAGCGCAATGCATCCATCAAGATAGCAGTAAAAAGCTTGCCGCCTTGACGAGCGCCGACGTTATAATTTCGAAAGATAGTTCACTATTTAACTGTGACACATGCCTCATAGGAAGCCAGGATTTGAAGTCTGTCGAAGCTCTTCATCTCACTTGTGAATGTTCTACTGTGACATCATCTTTTTACATTGGTACGTCAAGCTAGAACATCATATAATCAATCACTAATGGTTCAATCGCTTCAGGTGATGCAATATGGAACTCTAATGGAGTTCTAGGCTGTTTGTATCAAAATTCACTCCTGGGAAGAAGGCATGCTTTCGTCGGTTAATGTCAAGCGTTTATGGAATTGGCTAATCAGACATTATGAATGTACGCGGATGTGGATTTGTTTTTTGTCATTTATCAGTTATTTACCTAAGCAATTATATCCGAATTTGAATTTGCGTTCACCAAGATCTTTGTATGGTAATGACCACTGACTCATTCCCCATCCAGCCTTTCTAAACATCATTAAACGAATCACTCAAGCAGTTCATACACAAACGCTCAATTAACTTTCGAACGGTCGATTGAGTTAAACGCTGCAGGTTTAGATATTTATCCGTGCTTAGCGAAAAGCAATTTGAGTTTTTCCTGCCATATATCCATCTGCACACTATTAGCAACGCACAATGTAAATAGATGTCGAAGGATTTGTTCAAAAGTGTTGAAGATAAAAAGTAAGCTTATAAAATCTTTGCTCATGATATGCCAATTATTAGCTCAGTGGCATTGACATAAGTGCCTCGCAACTGCCCTGTCAATTGGAGATTTGCCAAGTAAACGATCTCATAACGGAGTTATCAAAATATTTCGTCATTGCCCTCGAGACCGATTATTTTTTATTTACCTCAACACTTTTATTTGAAAACTAGTAGACTATTATCCAACTACGCTCGCTAGTTGTACCTATCTCATAATTACGCTCGCTACCTATTATACATCACTACTACTACTATTATACTGTTATATTATCTAATACCTAATACCATTGCAATCGGATCATCACGTCTACTCGAGGTGAATCATAATAAAACATCAAGATGAATGTCAACGCTCCTAGTGGCGGAATCAACCTTCCATATCTTCGAAACAGACCACAAAGAAAAGAGCGACGAATACGGGGATTCGAATGGGTACCTAATAAAATACGGAACCATTTTATTGCCATGTTGGGCGAATTCTGTGGTACTTTTTTATTCTTGTTCTTTGCATTTTCTGCTACACAAGTAGCGAATGCAGCTACGTCTACAGAAGGCAACGATCCCTCGGGACAGATTAGTCAAGCACCTAATACTTCAGCGTTGTTGTACATTGCACTAGCATTCGGCTTTTCATTGGCAGTAAATGCTTGGGTTTTCTTCAGGATAAGTGGAGGTCTTTTCAACCCAGCGGTTAGTATTATCTACTGTCCATTATGTATGAGAGACAAAGAACATATCTAAGTCTGAAACTATTAGGTAACACTCGGCATGTGTTTGATTGGAGCCGTCAACTGGATAAGAGGAGGATTGGCATTTATAAGTCAGATACTCGGGGCAATTGCTGCGGCAGCGGTTGTATCTGCTTTATTTCCTGGCCCGCTTAATGTGACCACTTCATTATCCAATAGCACAAGTGTCGTTCGTGGATTGTTTATTGAGATGTTCTTGACATCAATGCTAGTATTTACAATTTTCATGTTGGCTGCAGAGAAGCATAAAGGAACTTTCTTGGCACCAATTGGGATTGGTCTTGCGCTATTTATAGCTGAACTGTCTGGTATGTTAGTGCTTGTCTATGATCGACTATCGTGCACTAATCAGCTTATTAGGTGTATTTTTTACCGGTGGGTCTCTAAATCCAGCCCGTTCATTCGGTCCTTGCGTTGTTCTACATGAATTCCCTCATGCGCACTGGATCTACTGGGTAGGCCCTGCGCTCGGAGCATGCCTTGCTGTTGGATTCTATGGATTTATCAAAACTTTGGAATATGAAACGGCAAATCCTGGACAGGATTTTAACGATAAAGAGGCAGAAGTATTCACACCGGATGATGATGCCGCATCGGCTTCAGAAGTCCGAGCACCAAATGCCTCTGGAGGTGAAGCTGATCATGTGTCCGATCATCCTGGAACTAGAAGATCAAGGGAGTCGCAACAACCAAGGACGAGATCGACTAGTAATCCGAAAAGTCAGCCTACACAATATGATGGCCCATCTCCTCCTCAAGATCTCGCACCTGCTTACAACACACGATCACGAGATCAACGACCATCAGATCGTTTCAACAATGCTGCACAGGTCGAAGAAGGTGCAATGGGTGGAAATTATAAAGTTTATGGTCTTTGATTGATTAGATTCTAGTTTTTCTTCTCAATTTTAAGGCCCTAGAAAAGGATCCCAAGAATATTTATGTAGAATCCTTTCAGCTGGACTGAAATACTCTGCACAATAGGTGTGGTTATCAGAAAAATACGCATAGAGTACTGTATAAATATGCACAAATCTCGACATGTCCTGTTCAAAGTGAATTTCTTCATCAAAAATAATGTGTTTGTTTTTAATTACGTCATTGATTTTTTCTCGAAAAATGATGTATAAAAATAAGATGCGTTGTGCTGGACTTTGTTCATCTTCATTGTAGTTCGCAGTCGGTTTACTGAGAATGTTAGCTCGACCATGTCACAAATGCCGCTCCATACAGCAGCTAACGAGCATTGAAAGTCGCACAAATATAGCATCCCAAAGTCATCGTAGTCTTAGCTATGCAACACAATTCAGACGCCTTGGACGAGCAATTCCTTCTAAGATAGCTACACACCACCCTCCCATCAAATCTGGATTTTCCAAACGATGGTCATCTCAATTTGCACCTCTTCTTCCACCATCACCTATATCTCTTGGTAAACCTGTCCAAGCGAAAAACTATCGACGAACAAGGCGTCTCCTTCGCAGAACTCTCCAATTCTCAGCATTGATAGCTTTGACCTATACGATCGACACTCAAGTCTACGACTCCTGTCTGACTCGTTCCGCAAGAACTTTTTACGCCGGCATAGTGACGTTGATAGATTACAATCTCAACTTCCGTCCGGATCCGCTATGGCCTTCTTTCTCCATCTTTTCGTCCCCTTCTACTTCCTCTACAAAGGTTCGAAATGAAACGTCATCTCTAAACGACGTGCATAAAAGAGCAGCTACTCGCTTATTCACCCTGTTGAGGGAGAATGGAGGATTATACTTGAAGATAGGACAGGCTATAGCCATGCAATCTGCAATCTTACCGCCAGAGTTTCAAAAGATGTTTGCTAGTATGTTTGACGACGCGCCGCAGAATTCCTGGGAGGATGTCAGAAGGGTAATAAAAGAAGACTTTGGGAAGGAAGTTGAAGAAGTCTTTGATTTGAGAAGGAATGGGAGTGAAGGGACGGGCGTGATGGAGACGTTTGCGCGAGCGAGTGCTAGTGTTGCGCAAGTCCACTGGGCGAGATTGTCGGACGGAAGAGAAGTGGCGATCAAGGTTCAAAAGAGAGAAATACAACGACAAGTGGGATGGGATTTGTGGGCGTTTAAAGTCATGACGCATTTACAGGCTTGGTGGTTCGATATACCTCTTTATGGAATCGTTCCGTTTGTTAGCGAGAGATTGATGCTTGAAACTGATTTTGAAAATGAAGCTAGAAACGCGGATCGAATGAGAGAACTTGTACAGAACGAGTCTCGACTAAGCGATAGAGTGTATATCCCAAAGGTATACCATGAATTATGTAGTAAACGCGTCATGACTGCAGAATGGATAGAAGGTGTAAGGTTATGGGACAAAGAAAATATCACCGATTCATGGCGAGGCGGTTGGAGAACTGGAAGTCCAGGCGCTGGTGGAGCAGCATTACCACCCCTCCCGTCTCAATCAGCTACATCTCTAAAACCCGATCGTACATCATCATGGAAAACACCTTCTGAAAAGAGCGGCTTGGGACTTTCTCTAGCACCGATTATGGAAACAATGATCTCTCTCTTTTCCGCACAAATGTTCATCTGGGGCGTCGTCCACGCAGATCCTCACCCTGGAAATATCATCATCCGCCGTCTCCCTTCTGGAAAAGCCGAACTCGTACTTCTCGATCACGGTCTCTACGTCACAATGTCGCCCGAGTTTCGGCTCCAATACGCTAGGTTATGGAAAGCATTACTATCGTTCGACAACGCGACCATCTCCTCGATCGTGACATCATGGGGCGTCACCGCACCAGACCTTTTCGCTTCTGCAACTCTCATGCGTCCCTATACAGGCGGAGACAAGACGTTACAATCCGAGATCAAAAAGCTCAGTCAGAAAGAACGACGCGAGCAGGCCTATGCGGTCCAAATGCGCATGAGAAAGGCGATGAAAGAGGTCTTGACGGACGAAGCGCGCTTTCCGAAAGAATTGCTGTTTTTGGGTCGTAATTTGAGGATCGTGCAGGGAAATAATCAGTTTTTGGGATCGCCTGTCAATAGGATTAAAATCACAGGCTTGTGGGCGAGTAGAGCTTTGACGGAAGATGAAAATCTGAATTGGGGTCAGAGGTGGAAGGAGTATTTGTTTGGACATTTGGTGTTTAAGACGGTCTTGTTGGGGAGTGATGTTGTTTGGTGGTGGAGTAGAGCTAGACAATGGGTTGGAGTAGGAAAAGGGATGGATGATGATATTGAAGAGAGTATGAAATCTGTAGCTGAGGGGTTTGGTGTTGAAATGCAACATGGAGTATTTGATGGTTAATAAGTATATAACTTTCAACCATTTCTGTACATAATAATATTTGACAATATTGACGAATTGAATGAGATAGAAATGCATGATATACATAGATACAGTAATTTAAATAAAAGAGGATATCAATAACTAATACCCCATCGATTACTCCATTTCCGAACAAAAGTTCCAAGACTATGAAATGATACATAATGTAATATGAAGAAATGTGCCAAACTAATGAGAAAAGAAACAATTCACATGATTCTACAAGCAGACGGTAAACCACATAAACCTTTCGCTCCGCCTGTAGAATTCTTCATACTTTTATCTTGCAAAGCTACTCTAGCAGCTTCAGTAAAAGCCTCATTGACGCCTCTATTCTTCATAGCCGAGCATTCTACAATCCATATATCATCAGTATACAATCCCATTCTCACCGATGGACAAAAAAAGATGTAGAAAAGATACAAACGAACCAAGATATCTCAAAGCTTTTATCCTCTGCGCAACCTCCAGTCCTTTGGCGTACTGTATCAGCGTCTTCTTCGGCTCGACCATCTGTCTCGCCTCGTCTCCGTCGTCATCCTCGTCGTCGCTTTCTCGAAGGTCACATTTCAGCGCTACCAAGACGATATTAACCCCCGGGCAGTTTTCGACAATCTCACTGACCCATTTCGCTTCTACGTTTTCGAGAGATTCAGGCGAATCGACCTGTTCATGTAGATGTCAGATGGAGACAAGACGAGGGGCAAAAGGGGAAAAGGTACGGAAAAACAAAGCATTATAGCGTGAGTGTCGTCGTATGATAACGATCGTAACCGGTCGAATTCTTCCTGTCCGGCTGTGTCCCATAGTGATAGCTCGACGTGGATGTTGTCAATGTATATATCTATTTCCAAGAATTAGAATAATAATGTCTCTGCCATAGGGGTGGATCTGGAAAGAGTTTGGATACCGTGGACGTAATTCTCAAAAACTGTCGGTTCACTATTATGAATCTCGTCAATGTCGAACTGGGAGAAGAGTAGGTATGGGTGTTTGAAATCATACTAGACTGTAGGGAAATATCTAAAACGACACAGTTAGTATACAAATGAATGATGAGGATGGGAATGAATAGACTTTCCCTCGAGTAAATACGTTCAATAAAGAAGTCTTTCCACACGCTCCATCGCCTCTATTCTCGAGTAATTAATAATAGAATCCATACAATGTCAGTCTATAGTAACGTACAAGAGCACTAGTTTCCTCTGTACAGTCTTTGATGTGCCAGGTAACCTCATTTCGTCTCCCCCGTCTTTTTTATATATTTTTACCTCGAGTCAGACTGTGAAGAATGTTTCGAGGTGTACACCAATAAAATGTAATACTATTGCCGGTGGAGGTTGTCGGAATTCATAAACGTATCCGAGACATTGAGGAAAGAATAATAAAAGCACATGCAAAAGATCTCGATATGACGAACAATAAGAATCGCGGATTTAATTAACCATTGTCATGACGCGCTTTGCTGGCCAGGCAAATTCCGGAAGCCGAAGAGAAATAAAGCCGAAAGAAATCCGTATTACTTTTTTTCAGGCAGTCTATTATTCATGGATGATATATACAATAGCTAGATATGCAATACTCTCATAAACTCGTAATAATCAATAAAATCATTTCAATCATCCTCAATCTTTGCTAAACCCGCCCTACCTTGTAATCTTGACTTTAGATCATCAGTATTGCCAGCTTGTCGTTTTAAATTACCAACGAATTTCCCTCGTTCAGACCGTAGTTTTTCATCCTGTTCAAACTTTGCTTTTTCAGATCGATCAATATCAGTCAGTCGTGCTTTTCTTTCTTCTTCCAAGGATGACGCATTCTCCTGCATTGCCGCGAGTTTACGCGCTCTTTCAGAAGATTCAGGCCTCCGAGATGAATTACGTTCAGACCTATTATTGTAATTATCCTGTATTGTAGATTGCTGTTGAGATCTTTGTGGACTACGACTACGGTCTCGCCGATAATTTGATCGACGACCGGGACTCGATCGACGTCTATAATCCTTTTTATCGTTTTTATAACGATCAGTATTAGATCTTGAAGGACGAGGTGAGCGAGATATCGATGGACTACGCGAACGAGAGTCAGATTTTCGAGGGCTAGGATATGACGCTCTTCGACTATCACGATATTCTCGCTTTCGTTCTGGTGAATAAGATCTCGATCTGGACTGTGATCTAGGCTTTGAATATTCTGACTTGCCGCTTCTGTATTCATCTCCTGAACGACGTCGATTTCGTTGTGATCGTTCTGGTGACCGGGACCTTGATATAGACCTATCACGAACACCCCTTTGTTTCCGCGAATCCTTTTCCTCATCGCTATATCTTCGTCTTCGACTTGAGCGATGACGTTTGTCATCCCGATCATGTCCATGTCTATGTCGATGCTTACCCTCCTTTGTACTAGATTCATCCTGACCTGCAGCTTTAATGAGAGAACGTCTGCGCGAAGGATCTTTCATCATAGCTTCATAAGCTGCTTGTTCTTGTTGTTTGATCATCAACATAGGATCTGCTTTTACTTTCAACATTATATCTCTAGTAGAATCAACACTCGACATCGCCATGAACCCATCTACCTTGGTATCTTTCTTAACACTTTCAGCATTATCAGTCTTGACCAGTCCATCTAACCTTCGTTTTCCCAGTAAATACGCTTCCATCTCTTCAGTTGTTCCACTTTGTCCAGCTGCCGGTCCATTATACATCCAATCAACTCGGTCTACCCTCTTCTTTCCTCCAGCTGCTTCTTGTAACATTTGTAATTCCTTGATTTGCCTCTCCTCTGCTCTTTCTTTGAGAAGTTGATCAATCTTTTTTCTTTCCTCCAACGCTGCTCTTTCTGACTTCCAGACCTTTTCCTGGTTGACCATGAGGCCTGGATGCCATGACTTTTTCAAATTCAAATCTCCACCCATGATGCCGTGCTATTGCTAAAAAACTCCGTTGATAGAACACGATGCGAAAGGATAAGAGGTTGTAGAAATGGATGACATTGATTAATTGCGGTTGACCAAATCTCAAGGATCGGGAGACAGATCTAAGATAAGATAAGATGTCATTTTATATCTCACGTCATACCAATTATACATGCATGATAGCATCAATAATTCACCATTATTTAGATGTATCAACATCATGTCTGACGATGATGATTTCATGCAAGATTCCGAGCCAGAGGAGTAAGTCTACCGCGAGTACAAATGTTCATATATATTAATAATGTTATAGTTATGACTTTGAATATGAAGATGAAGAAGAGGACAAAGGCGGAGATGTCGACTTGGAGAATAAATACTACAATGCGAAACAGATGAAGGCCGACAATCCTGAGGAAGCTATTACAGAATTCCTACAAGTACGCTCTCTGGAGACGGAAAAAGGTGAATGGGGTTTCAAAGGGCTCAAACAGGCTGTGAAATTGGAGTTTCTATTACATAAATATAATGATGTATGGCTTTGTCATCTCACAATATAACGGTCCCATTGACTGTAAATGTAGGCTGTGGAACATTACAAACAATTATTGACATATATCAACTCAATCACGCGGAATCACTCTGAAAAATCAATCAACAATATGCTCGATTTTATAGAAAAGAATGCGGATGATCAAGCTGCATATAGTTGTATGGAACAATTCTATTCTCAAACATTAGATTCCTTTCAAAATACAAACAACGAAAGATTATGGTTAAAGACGAATACTAAATTGGCAAGACTTTGGTTGGAACAAAAAGATTATCGTAGATTGACGGAAAAGTTGAAAGAAGTTCATAAGGCATGTCAAAGGACCGATGGAAGTGATGATCCAGTCAAAGGGACATATTCATTGGAAGTATATGCTTTGGAGATACAAATGTATTCTGAGACAAAGAATAATAAAAGGCTCAAGGTGCGGAATATGGTTGTGGTTGTGTTTTTTTGATGAAATACTGATAAAGATTATAGGCATTATATGATCGCGCACTGCGAGTAAAGTCTGCCGTACCACACCCCAAGATAATGGGAATAATACGTGAATGTGGTGGAAAGATGTATATGGGTGAAGGTAAACACCCTTTTGAATAGTATCATGTTAATGTGTCACTGAATCAAAACCCAGGAAACTTTAAAGATGCACAGTCGGACTTTTTCGAATCCTTCCGAAGTTATGACGAGGCAGGCTCATTACAGCGTATACAAGTATTAAAATACTTGGTTCTGACAGCTATGCTTAACGATTCAGACATCAATCCACTAGATTCACAAGAAACTAAACCTTATAGAGGAGATGCACGTATTGCTGCAATGACTGAGCTTGTGGATGCGTATCACGCAGAGGATATTCATCGATATCAAGCTATATTACAAGCAAATCAGGATTTGTTAGCCGATAGCTTTATCGCAGAGAATATTGATGAAGTTACTAGGAATATGCGAACAAAGGCTGTTGTCAAATTAGTTGCACCGTATACGCGATTCAAATTATCTTTTGTGGCAAGACAACTTAATATAACAGAAGAAGAAGTACAGGATATTGTAGGATTTCTGATTATGGACAAAAAACTCTCTGGAAAGATAAACCAAGCAAAAGGAACTGTGGATATTGAAAATGTGCCGGATGAAGATCGACTTCGTGCAGTATCGCAATGGGAGGAGACATTGAATGCACTTGCTAAAGTTGTACTTGCGGATGGTGATATTTATCGTTCGGACAACATGTCTGAGATGAGATCCGAACAAATGGCGGTTTTACCTGGTGATAGACGAAAGAGAGGACCGCCAAGATTAGGTCTTGCATATTAACTTGAACAAATTTAGCTCTTGATATTAGGTGATTCACTTTTCTTTTATAAAGGACAACTTATGATTTATGATCAATGTTATTACACATGTAAATCAGTAGATACGACACGACGATAAATTTAGCATGAATGTTATAACATGAATAATTATGTGCTTCATTGGGGTTGATATTATGACCTTATAGTCATGTTATCGTTCACGTGATACTATAAGTATTATGTTTCCGCACAGACCACTTTCTCCAAACTCTATTTGAAAGAAGTAGTTCTTGCCAAGCCCACACAAACAAGCAAGCCATACAGTCACAATTCGCCATCCCTACCCGTTTTTTTCTCCCGCTCGTGCGTGTTATCCCCAAAAATCTTCAACACTTTTCCCTTTTTCTTTTCCTCTTTCTGGTCAGGACACATTCACTGCCAAATCTCAAACCAACCGTATCATCGAAAAGATCAAACTCGTAAAAAGATAAAGAACGATATAATTCGCAATCATGGTCAGTCTCCACCAGCCTCGTCTATCCATCCATCCATTTCGCCACTTTGATTATCGACGTATGTATATTAACTGACACGGAATAGGTTTTGGCAATCGATCTCCTCAACCCTTCTCCAGCAGCTGAAGCTCGCAAACACAAACTAAAGGTACTATCCATTTATTTCTTTTTCTTTATTTAGTTATTTGTTGAACGTTTATCGCTGACGTTTTTATGATCAGACGCTCGTCCCAGGACCGAGATCTTTCTTCATGGACGTCAAGTGTCCAGGCTGCTTCACCATCACGACTGTCTTTTCGCATGCTCAGACCGTAGTCGTCTGCGCGGGCTGCAGTCAAGTCTTGTGCCAACCTACGGGTGGAAAGGCGCGGTTGACGGAAGGATGTTCGTTTAGAAGAAAATAGACGCACACCTATCTCCTCCCGACCGAATTTAAAAGAGAGATTACGGATGGATAAAAGAAGATGTGACGAAAAGATGTGACGAGAGAAATATAAAAGTAGGAGGCTTTGGACGATGTTATGATGTATATAATCAATATATATTATATATACGGTAGTGGACATTGAAAAACGTCAAGAATGATCATGTTATAATATTTTATAATGTCATCATATGTCGAAAAGGAAACAAATTTCATACATTCTAAATTGATCTTGTCTCGTGGATTGTTTGGTTTATAACCAATTGTAGTTGTTTAAAATGTGTCAAGGCCGTGTTATATGAAATACTCTATGATATCTTTGTTGAAAGATACTTATCCTCTGCTAAAAAGAAGATGTAATGCATGTTGAACGATAATCAAAATATAAATTCAAACTTGAGGGTATATACGCTATGTGATGGTATAAAAATGCTAGACTATTAAATGATAAAATGTAGATGACAATGAGGATGTTTTATGCTTTGTATTATACAGTAGCTTTTCAACAATGTGAAAAACTGGTCAGAACGACCTGACAAGAGGTAGGATGCAAGAAGTATGCAAGAGTATACAAGTCGTATGGATTAGTGTGGGGGAGTATACTGGTGCAGTTCATGCTGATGTGTTTATATCGGACTTGTCCGGCTGTTTCTCCAAAGATTTACAGGCATCAGTAGCGACTTTCTCATATTGGTGAGGAGGTGATTGCTCCAAAGTAGGTAAAGTATCGTATGCTGCATCAAGAGCCAAACATGTCTCTTCCTCATGATGTATTTCACGAGGATGCCATATGATTGGTTGACCATGATCATCACGCCTTACGTGACCATTAGAATCCAATTCATATTCTGTATCTTGATCTGTGGCAGAATCTGTATTATGAAAGAATGACTCGATTGGTGTTATAGGAATATGGTCCATCGTGCCGCTAATTTGATCTTGTAGATTATGATGAGATTCATCCATAAAAGTGGAATGTTGCCCAGGCAAAGCTGATTGTAGACTTTGTTGTACTTCGACAGTGGAGGTGACGTCACTAGGACCTTTCGTATCAAACTTTTGATGCGAGGCGGGAATAAATGATGGAGGTGAATTGTTTGTTGAAAGTACTTGCAAATGAGGTGTAATAGGATCTGGAGATTGGTGCGATGGTGGTTTCAATACTGATGAATGAATTGTCTCTCTATGATACCGTGGTATATAATCTTCAGAAAACGGATTAGTATTTGCTGTATCCGGACGACTTGTATCGATTTGTGTCTGTCCTTCATGTGAAAAAGTATCGTCATGTTCATTATTATTATTGTTATTATCATCATCATGAAATGATCCAGTCAAGGCGTAATAACTACGAGCATCTTGACTGACAAATGGTATGGTAGTGTGCATTGGAACAACTTGAATTCCTCCAATTACTGTAGGTATTCCTGCTTTTAAATTTGCAGTCCTTTCTCTTTCCGCCTCTTCTCGCCTTCCTAGCTCCTCCCAGGCACGACTAGCTTCATCTCGACTGATTTGTACTTCCCTTCGCATTATCTTTAGAGTTTGTTCAATCTGATCTCGATCAACAATGCTTCTTTGACACAATCTAGATAATTCTTCTTTCTCCGATCTTTCAGTCTCCAAGGCTTTCTGTAATGAAGCTTGACTTTCTTTCTGGCCTTCTTGTTCGGCTCGAGTTTCGTAAAACCATCTCTGAAACTTCCGTTCAGAACTTGCACGTAATCTTTGAAGTTCTACGACTGCATGAAACAAGTTTGCTCCGGCAGCAGATAAATCTGTAATTTGACGTGTCATGGTCGACGCTGCCGGAATATTCTCTGCAATTGATGCCTTGTTTGACTCGAGTTTTCTGACCCAAAATGACGTGATTCCTTCCCAATGAGACGAAAGGGCTTCCCACCGTTCAAAAGCATGTGGAAAAGTTAAAATGGGATTCTTCTGGCGATTGACTGATGTATTTTGATCTTTGATGGATTGCGATTTCGCGCGAGAGACGCCGGCAACAGCTTGATTTTCTGTCTTTTTGTCTTTTTCCAAAGCTTGGCTCCTCTCGATTTCTTCATTCCGTCCGAGGTTTGAAGTCTTGAGGTTCTGCAATGACTGCGCTTTCCTTGGATAATGTTCTTCCGTCAAAGCCTTTCCGACCCTGCTTTTATCGACACGACCAGAATCCGCACGACGGTTGTCCACAACTTGCTTTTGTATCTGACCCGACTGCTCCGATTCCTTTCTCTTTCTTGCTTCTCTGGCATTTCGGTCTTTCATTATCTCTCTTGGTGTCCGCACTCGGGGAGGATCCAACGGCTTTGGCGGTGTATACATGATCTCTGACTGCTCTTGTACTGCCGTTAGAGGCATCTTGTCACCTAAACCCCCAGAATGCCACCTTCGATCCACCACTTCTACACAACTTGAAATTGGATTGTCGGTGCGATCGTGAGATATTCATCCGAAGTTATGTTACAATCAATTGGAAATTCTCGACAACTAGCGAGAAAACAAGCCTGCTTTGTAATTAATGCTTCAACAATGGAGACTCTAATATCCTCCAAAATGACTGTTCGTCTGATCTTCCTAACTATTTCATTGTAGGAATGTCATGTTATTTTTAATCTTTTTTTTCCTGATCTTCACTCTGCAGAAATTTGATGGACGTTTTAACGGTCACCAGAGTTCGCCTGATCTGGTTCGTGATGTAACCTTACAACGGTTCATTGATGATGCTAAGAATAGAGTGCTTGTGTGGAGGATCGTTGAGCCTCGGGAGCTCGTTTCGAAGGATTCGTAAACTTTGGCAGTCGGTGTAGAAATCGTGGTTGCAGTAATTGTGCTGACGGGGAGTTTGTCAAACGAACGTGCTACATAAATATAGGAGGATAGAAATGCTAAAGTGTGGAAGATGTTAGTAACAATGTTTCAATTGAAAGGTTGTCAGTATTATATTTTCGAAGCCGAGGGGTTTAGAACCATCCAAAACGAAACTTCGCGGGGTTATTCTGACAGCTCGAGATGGCTGGGACTTGAAGGATTTTGATGCAGCCTTACCTTTCGACCGATATACTTCACCGAATAAATGAACAACGCGTCAACAAAGTTGTGTCGCTCAATATGTAGAGTGACGATCAGACTAGAAGTGTGAGGGAATATGTCTTGTAGTTTGATTGATGATCAGTAGACCACTTCAAGTCTCCAATTTTATGAACTTCGACTTTTGCTAGTGCTAAGGAATACGCGAGATGGTAATCATTCTAATAAAATCAAGTCGATGACAATAATCGAGACTGCATTTTATAAACATTAAAAGTCATGTTCGACACGCCTTTGTTTATTGTTTGCTCCGTGCCTCTCATCGCGATATGATCTGCCCCACTGCAGCAATCACACGGCGGCAAGTTCCGAACCAGAGGTTGTGTAAGTTTACGTCACTAATTACCGAAAAATACAAAATCTCTGTTTTAAGTTAGGGCCACCTCAATAGAGTAATCTCTTCTGCATTTCCGTTTCCATTGCGACAATAGTAAGAAGCTCATCGTCCATAATGTCACATCGAGTGGCGAAAATAAACAACACTAGAACGACTTCAAGTTAAACAAGAGCTATTGATGTATTGATGCAAGATTATAATACAGTGGTAACTAAAATACATGACAATGATAATAATAATGAAAAATGAAAAAATATCGACTACTCGACCTAAATTTAACCCGGCAGAAATTCGACCAACATTGCAAACGTAACCCTCGACACAATCTCATTTCTGACATTTCGTGAGACGTTGCAACCGTACTTCTTCTTGACTCTACAACGCAGGTCGAGTAGCGTACGTGTCAGTAGTTTTTGTCGCTTTTGCTCTTATTGCTCTCTTTTCTACAAACACCTTTGACACTTCTTCTTCCTCTTCATTATCACTTCCTTTTGAGCCTTCTTTCTCTTCCTCTTGCTCATTCTCTACTTCCTCTTGCTCATTCTCTACTTCCTCGACCTCGTCACCGCTTTCCTCCTCAGCGTCACTGGTAGCAGCGGCTATGTCCTCTACTGCACGAAGCTTGAGACCTCGTATACTGTCGTCTTCTTCTAGAATAGGAAGAGGACTTTTGCTTCTTACCGAGCGAAGCCTAAGACCTCGTATACTGTCGTCTTCTTCTAGAATAGGAAGAGGACTTTTGCTTCTTACCGAGCGAAGCCTAAGACCTCGTATACTGTCGTCTTCTTCGAGAATAGGAAGAGGGCTTTTGTTCTTTACTGCACGAAGTTTAAGACCTCGAATATCGCCTTCTGTAGGAAAAGGAACAGGTTCTTTAGTCCTGACAGCACGTAATTTCAAACCTCGTACATCGCCTTCCACTAAGAGAGTAGGAGCAGGTTCTTTGGTTCTGACAGCACGTAGATGGAGACCCCGTGGTGCTCCTGTGGGAAAAACAAAAGCTGATTTAGTCTTGACAGCACGTAATTTAAGACCACGTGTTTCTCCATCTGTGGCAAAAACAAAAGGTGCTTTAGTCTTGACAGCACGTAATTTGAGACCGCGTGTTTCGCCATCTGTAGCAAAAACAACAGGGGCTTTAGTCCTGCTTCCACGCTTCTCGAAGTCATCGACTTTTGCTTCGGAAGGGGTGTGAGCGCTTGAAAAGTCGTCAGGGCTTCTTCTCAAGACGTCTCCAGCATTCTGACCGAAAGCATTAGGAAAACCCAATACTGAAGGCAGAAGCAGGGATGATGAAAGTATAGCGATTGAGATATGCTGTTTGATTATTTCTACAAGTACGAGATTGAAATGTCGAAAATCGTTTTGTGGGCTTGTCGAAAATCGTTTTGTGGGCTTGTAAGATTCTGCACTGCACAGTAGAGTTGATACAAAAGTTGAAACGAAACTAACAAACAAGGAGGAAATCACGATAGATTTATACCAATTACTACATGATTCACACTAGGTGGAAACAGAGACCTGTTACAGTGTCTTTGAATAAGTGCCAATAAATGACATCTTATAAAAATGTCTCAGTATTTCACGACAGAGAATACCAAAGTGACAATACTAAGCAAGCAAGTTACATAAGCAATTACTTGGCATTGGTACAACTGCAGCTGATTATTACTTCGCACCGGTAATCTTGAACCTTGAATTCTACCAATGACGTCTATCACGATAGTTTATAGGCTTGATAGGATCATCACATGGTGATATGCTTTCGTTGAAGCCAGTCACAGTAACCTTTGTTTTGATCGCCACGCCGTTGGACGTTATCTGTACGAAGTTTCGGTATCTTGGGGAACGTCATGTTTCTTGCTGTGCCAAGTAATTACACTTTTACAGGGACTAGTAAACATTCAAAGCCGGGTTTCGCAAAGTCCTGAGCTAGACTTTGACGAAATGGAAACACCTAAGAATTCAAACCAATGTCATGTCTCTTTTGCAGAATATGACACTACATGTATTCGACAGCACGGTGTATGGATTTTTTAGCAGTGGAACCTTACAGGGAATTACTTTAGTGGACACAAGGTTACCCCGGTTAACAGGAAGTGAACGTTGACGGTTGACGAAACGGTGAGCCGGTTATTGTGAAACCGCTCTTGGCACAATAGTATGTCAAGCGATCGTTGGCTATCGATTGTGTTAAAGTCTTAATAAGATATAAATTTTCATTGGTCTGAAAACAATCCCCGGGCTAGTAAAAACACCGAAGTAACGAAAAATAAATAACTAATTTCTCCGGTTGTCCGCTCTTTCACCTCTGTAATTATACAAACTATCGTCTTCAATTCATTTCGTTTGTACTTCTCTTATCTCTTAAACATCATTCAATATGCCATCCATGGATGGCGCAGGCACGACGCCTGGTGGGCAAGTCGCTTTAACTACTGTCATGATGTTAATTGCAACTGTTGCTGTATGTGCAAGACTATACGCTAGAAGATTACGAAAGGCCGTGTTGTCTTGGGATGATTATACAGTCATTGCCGCGCTCGTAAGAATTATATCGGATACAGTCAATCGTGATGCTGTTTAACTAACCCGATGCAAGCTTTGCACTTTCGGCCAAGCAGTCGGCATTTGGTATGGTGAGTAGTAGCCGATGTACCTTGGAAGAACCAGGAATTTACAAATACTCAGGTGTCGCACATGGCGACGTGGGAGGTCATTCCGTTTATGACCCCGATACTGGTCTTCCTTATCTTGACAACACTCTTAAAGTCTTTCTGCAGGTATAGTCAATAACTTATATTTACATGATTCAATGCTAACATGGCTTGGGTTAGGTCAACTTTGCTTCTCTTCTTACATCAACATTAGCCATTGGACTTACCAAAATATCCGTACTACTGCTATATCGAAGGTCATAGGATCCAAGCCCTTTTTCATTCTAGTGACTAACCATACGTGTAGAATTTTTCAAGGTACCGCCACAAACCGATGGTTTTCCCTTGCCACCTGGTTCTTGATTGGAGTTGCTTCAATATGGACAATTTCATTCTTTTTTGCCAGCTTGTTCGAGTGTAAGGCTATTTCCGACAATTGGTATCGTTATGGAGCACCAGAGGGACGGTGTATCGATGAGAATCTTATGTACCTCGTTCAGGCCTGGAGCGATACTATAACTGACTGTAAGCCTTTTCGAGTACGGATAAAATGTTTAAATACTGATTAACCATCTTAGTGCTCATTTTGTTGATCCCGATACCATGTGTTTGGAGTCTCCGTATGCCGATGAAACAAAAGATTGCCGTGACTGGCATGTTTCTACTTGGCGCCATGTAAGACACAGCGTCATTAGTAGCTCATTTCCTCGCTAATTTCCCCAATAGCACCTTCGCCATCAGCATAACTAAGCTGTTGTACTACTACGACGTGACCGCTTTACTTGATGCTAATGGGCCAGATCTCATGTGTGAGTGTTTCATTGTCTCATCTCTCGGTCTTTCACCTGCTAAAATTTCACAGACTACCTCACTCCTACGCTCTATTGGCCGATGATCGAGTCCAGTCTCGGCATCACAGGCGCCTGCCTTCCGCTGCTCAAGCCTGTCTTTGACGAATGCTACCCTCTCATACGTCTTGGCAGCTACATCTCGTCCTTGGCATCGTCGCGCGGTAGCAGATTAAGCACAAAGGCCACTGCCACGGGCGCTTCAAGGACACGCGAGACAGATATGGAGAAGGGTCCGAGATCAAATTCGAGAAGCGTCGGAGACGGTTATGTCGAGTAATTGTTTCAATGGTCAAATTTCATTCTTGCTTATGTTTCGATGCATCATTGCTTTGTTTTCAAGTTTGTTAAAATACATGATGAATGTTTGGGGTACTTTTCATTTTTTTGGTTATTTTATTTTCGATAGCGATTGATATTCTAATTCCTAAATATATAATACTTGCTTGGCATGTTTATTGGTGTCCCATGGTCCAGTTTGATCGCAATGAGATTATGATGTGGTTGGCTTTGAGAAGTTTTATTGGAACCTGCTGTATTTTGTTGATGTTCCGATAACGGCAACTCCACAAACGACGTCATATCACTTTAAATCCGAGCTGATTCATCATCCTCTTTTTGCAGGTGACTTTCTTTTGTCCTGCTGCCATAATACTGTGCTTATTGGAAATGGTTGTTCGGATTGTTCGCGCAGCCATCAGCATATTCTTCCGCACTGTTTGAGTATATTTGAGTACTATTATTCTTGGACAAGTCGAAGCGTACGGTAAGTCGCATCTGTCTCTCATCCTTGTCTCTCAACCGAAAAAAATCTGGGACGATCTTTCCCCACTTCGAGGCATATTTTCCAAAACCCCACTCGTTTTTTATTTCATCTGATAAGAAAGAAGTTCATTATTTTTTCTTTTTTATCAGATCTGTCGACTTCACTTCCATATCGACATTTAATAGTGATAGAAGAATCATATATTAGATTTTAGTCATTCATTTGTACTGATACGGTCACCATCATGACAGATTCGGAGCATGTGTCGCCTGTAGCAGTGCCTCAGCAAGCCCGAGGCGGTGAAGTGGTTGATGAGAAATATCCAAGCATGCGACCTCTATCGGACCAGATCTCGGGCTCTGACAGCGAGTCTGACTCTGCTCAGGCGGGTGTCAAGCGTTTAGAAGCCATATCAACAACATGGACGAAAAAGTCACTCATTATGGCCTATATTGGGTAAGTTTCAAGTGTTGGATGGTCATGTCATCGATATTAATCGCAGTCAAGAATATATCTAATTGCTTTTGTCACATCTCTGGAGGGTCAAGTCACAATTAACCTTGTTGCATTTGCGACAAGTTCCTTTAGTGCCCATTCTTTGGTCGCTGCTGTAAGTGTAGTGCAAGGTATTGTATTATGTATGTGTTTGTACGACCATCAAAATCCTGCTTATACTGACTATAAATCCAGCCGTGGCCAAACCACCAATGTCAAAAATCGCCGATGTTTTTGGTCGACTTGAAGCATTCAGTATAAGCATCTTCTTATTTACTATTGGCTATATCATGGCAGCAGCTTCTAACAATGTCAAGACATATGCCGCTTCAGCCATCTTCTATTCAGCTGGTTCAACTGGAGTACAAATCCTACAACAAATCTTCATTGCTGACACTAGCAACCTATTGAATCGTGCCCTCATGTCTAGTATTCCTGATATTCCATTTTTAATCAATGTATGGATCGGATCACCAATCGCCCAAAGGTTTATCAAGCATTCATCTTGGAGATGGGGTTATGGTGTTTGGGCCATAGTCCTTCCGACTGCGTTTTTACCACTTGCTCTTTCTTTGCTTCTCAATCAGCGAAAGGCTGCTAAAAAAGGAAAGCTAGCATCACCATATAAACGTTTTGATCGAGCGGATCGATCTCAACGGACTTGGTTTGCAACAGCCAAGAAGCATATTATCAGCACATGGTATGAACTTGATGTATTCGGACTTGTGCTATTATCTGCTGCTATTGCGTTGATTCTCCTTCCATTGACCCTTGCCGCACGAGCACGTGGAGGATGGTCGAATGGTAGTATGATCGCCATGTTAGTCATTGGTTGCCTAGCGCTTGTGGCTTTTCCGCTTTGGGAACGAAGTGCGAAGCTCGCACCTCGAGCATTTTTCCCAAAGCATATGTTTCGAAACAGAACTATCTTGGCTGGTGTTGCAATTGCCTTTTTCTACTTTAGTGAGTTTGATGATCTTGTTCAATCGTCAAATCTGCTAACAATTCGATTAGTGGCGTTTTATTTGTCTGTCTTTCCGTACTTCTATTCATACCTAATAGTAGTTCAAGGAAAGTCTATAACCGCAGCTGGACACATCACTCAAACCTTTACTTTTACATCTACAGTCACATCCATTATCATTTCTCTTGCCATTAAATATACAAAGCATTACAAGTACTTTATCACTTTAGGCAGCTGTATTTATTTGATCAGTATTGCACTCATGATTCGATATCGACGCGAGAATGCATCACTTGCATCATTAGTCGGATGTCAAGTGGCTGTAGGTATCGGTGGTGGAATGTTGAATGTACCTGCTCAGCTTGGTGTACAAGCATCTGCCAGTCATCAAGAGGTTGCTGCTGCTACTGCTATATTTCTGACAATTCTTGAAATAGGTGGAGCTGTAGGTTCGGCAATTTCTGGTGCGGTATGGACCAATAACCTACCTGCCAAACTTGAACGATATCTGCCGGCAGAAACTCGCAATCAGTCACTCGCAATATTTGGCAACATCACTCTTGCATCTAGTGGTTGGCCTATTGGTGACCCTACACGTACTGCAATCAACAGAGCATATCAGGAAACTATGACCAAGATCTTGATTATCGCAGTCTGTGCTTGTGCTCCTTTGATTCCTTTGAGTTTGATGATGAAGAATTACAAGCTTGATGAGGTATGTCTATTCAAATTCATCACAATGTTCAGAGGCATGTTTAATGATATATATATAGGTCGAACAACATGTAAAAGGTACTATTGTTGGTGGCCATGCGGATGCAATCGAACGTCGTGAAGTGGAACCTTTGGCTCGTAACGTGGCATAAATGCTTGCTTTGTGTTTATGATATGGACTCGACGACGATTGGATAATAATCAATTCTCTGTTGATATGAGATGATAAAAAATACATTTTTATACGTTATGAAATTAAGCTTTTCCATCTTTGGCTCGTGTTTCCCCGCATAGTTGCTTCATTCAGTAATAATGCCCAGCCAAAGGATTTTTGAAGTCGGATCGTGAAATTTGCTTTGGGGTAACCTCACGCGTGATTATTTATCAACATAAGGCCCGAGTCAAAGGACTATCATATAATAGGACGACTTTCGCATCAGATTGACATTCAATAACTGTCATCTGTTCTGCAGTTGGGTGCGCCTCGCGGGAACTCACATCGTCTCCATATAGGAGCTCGTCAGAACATACCGCATCAAATAGGAGTGAAGGCGAACGGAACACTTTTCTGTTTACACTTTTGTTTTTGATCACTTGGTCCTTTCAGATCTCAAAGACTTAGGGTATCACTGGTCTTGGCATCACATTATATCGACCAGTACCGTTTCCGTGAAGAGGCAAGAGTACAAATATATCCACATAAACGAGAAACGATGGTAGTCGCAACGATCAAGTATGCTGTCGCTACACGCCTGGATTGACCTTTAATTCTGACTTGTATCACAGATGTGTAGTTGTAGGAGACGGAGCGGTTGGAAAGACCTGTCTCTTGATAAGTTATACAACAAATAAATTTCCTTCGGAATATGTACCGACTGTGTTTGATAATTATGCAGTCACTGTCATGTGAGTATTTCCTTATGATTACAGTATCGACATGTGATTAATTATTATCTAGGATCGGTGATGAGCCGTATACTCTCGGTTTATTTGATACTGCCGGACAAGAAGATTACGATCGTCTAAGACCATTATCATATCCACAAACAGATGTCTTTTTGATATGTTTCAGCGTCACATCACCCGCTTCATTTGAAAACGTCAAGGAAAAATGGTTCCCAGAAGTACATCATCATTGTCCAGGTGTCCCTGCTTTAATAGTTGGAACACAAACGGATTTAAGGGATGATCCTGGTGTAAAGGAAAAGTTAGCAAAGCAGAAGATGCAACCGGTGAGAAAAGAAGATGGCGAAAGGATGGCAAGAGAATTGGGAGCTGTAAAATATATCGAATGCTCAGCTTTGACGCAGTTTAGATTGAAGGACGTGTTTGATGAGGTAAGTGAATCATTACTAAAGTTTAAAGTATGCCTTTCAATTAACATACCATCCTCCAGGCAATCGTGGCTGCTTTGGAGCCTCCTGCTCCGAAGAAGCAGAAGAGGAAAGGTGCATGTTTAGTACTCTAAATCGAACAACTCTTGATGTATTTCCCATATCGATCAAGCTTTGCAGAATATAGCTAGGGAGCTCTTCATACGGTCACTCACGTCATTTGAATCGACTTGCTGTGTCTTATCACTATTACCACAACTACTCTCGTCAATAGAGTCTTAGAGATGGTTGTAGAGAGAGCATTTGAGTTATTACGAGAAGATGATGATGTTTTTACAAATGTCCATATTTTATGCCATTTTTTATATACGAGCGTTCACTCAATTGATGATTTTCCATGTAGAGTTTTGATGTTCACTCGCACGGAAGCTTCAATATGATTATATAGAATATTACGATTGAGAGATGATTGATAAATTATTGTATTACCCCCAGCCACGTTCGTTCTGATACGATGATGCGTGCATGATTTATCAGCAAAACTCCTGCGGACTCATCTTCATGATTGCGATATATTGGGTATACTCCTTGGTGCTATGCGATACTAGGACGTCCGAGATCAAGTCCAAATTAATTTTTTCTCTTTACTGTAATCACCAACCACAAGATGATACTATATTGGCAGTACAAAGGAGTGGGAAGAAGAGTGTTTTTTTTTTCTCTCAAAAGTATGATTAAGGAACGCGGGGGATATTAAATGAAGGACAGCGAACAAACCCTACCAACATGTAGTTTAATTTGCGATCCATAGGGCGTGTCCTTCTGCCTTTTGTGCTTTGGTCAAGGGTTTAATTAACAATTGCATGGTTGATATGAACGCGTCTATTCCAGGCGCTTCTAATATAAATGATATTTCACAAGAGCTTTTTCAGCATGTACTAAATCCGGAACAACAAAAGTCGATGAATTTCGAGAACAATAATACATATCAACAACATCTTAATGACTCACCCCAATCTTCAGTCGCAACCTGATGACCTACGACTCGATAATCAAGATAGAACTTCAAATATAAGTACCGAACAAACTTCTCCAATTTATTCATCATCAAAGTTACTCGATAGACGAGCTGTGAATGCGTCGTCCTTACATATCGAGACAGATCTCGAATTAGCAAAACAGACACGACCTATAACACCATCTCAACGATCAGTCAAGTCTATTCTATCCATGAGTTCATATTTCAGCAATCTTCATGGCTCGCAATCCTTTGACTTTCCACTATCAGCATCATCAACATCATCTGCTCTTCCTTCTCCCGCCCTCTCAGCTCTGATTGATCTAACACCGTTGCCGAGTCCGTTATATGCAGGTGGTACTCCGAGACGATCGAATTCGAGAAATGCTTCTTTTGCTAGTGGTCTGGGGTTAGGCGTCAGGCCGATCGTCGTACAAGATGGAGTTGCGCGAAGTAATAGTTTAAATGTTGGTGGTGGTACACCTAGACGGAAAAAGACGTATGGAAGTTTGTTACCGACTGCAGTAGAAGGTGATCATGACACTGAGATGATAAGTGTTCCTCAGAGAAGCGCATCAACAAGTCATAAACATGCGCGGAATAGAAGTGTTAGTGATTTTACACCCGACCCACTCTTCAATCCGCGACAGCGAGTCTCAACGATGGGATCTTTGACCATAGATTCTGACGATCCATCCTACGCAGATATACGACTTAACAATTACTTACAGCGCGAAAAATATCTTGCATCACAAAGAGGATTGACGAATAAACAAAATAAAAGATGGGACGGGTTATTGAATCCGACAAATATGTTACCATCACCACCTACTAGTAATGAAAGTGTTACGGAGAGTGATGTAGATGATCAAGAGTCAATGCGACAAGTCGGAGTGGAATATTTTCAAGCTACAATAGGATCCGGAGAACGAAATCGACGATGGAGATCTATAAAGATAATAGGTAAAGGAACGTTCAGTAAGGTCTTTCTTGCAACGTCAGAGCATATTCCAATTGGATCCATCGTTGATGAGAAACGATTAGATCCACGAGGATTAGTCGCCGTAAAGGTCTGTGAACATGGCCCTGCTGGTGGTGCAGATGAAGATCGAATAAAGCATAGTTTGGAGCGAGAAATATCAATCTTGAAAAGTGTATCTCACGCTTCTCTAGTACAATTGAAGGCGATAGAAGAGACTTGCGACAAGACATTTTTAATAATGACTTATTGTACAGGAGGAGATTTGTTCTCCTTGGCAAGTGAGCGTCGGGATGTCATGACTTCAAATTTTGTCCAACGGATATTTGCCGAGCTTTTCGATGCAACATGTTATCTTCACGCAAACCTTATCGTTCATCGCGATATCAAATTAGAAAGTGAGTCGTTAATTCATCTTTTGATACAAGTCATTTGTAGCATACTAATCGATCATAGATGTTTTGGTCAATTACCCTCCATCTACATTGACGCCAGCCTGTCTTCCTAATCCACAAAGCTGTCCTTATCCACTAATAACTCTGACCGATCTTGGTCTTTCTCGTCGTATTCCATCGGCTCCAGCTTCCGCTTTACTTACGACAAGATGTGGATCTGAAGATTACGCTGCACCTGAAATTCTCCTGGGTCAACCTTACGATGGCCGTTCTACTGATTTGTGGGCTTTGGGGGTATTATTGTACGCTCTCATGGAAGGGAGATTACCATTCGACGCGCCGCCTGGAAAACCCGATCGAAGTAAAAACACGCATCGGATAGCGAGATGTGATTGGATCTGGTCACGATTCGGCGATGAATATGGCGATTGGGATGAAATAAAAGGAAAAGGATGGGAGGGTGCAAGATCTGCAGTGGGAGGCACGCTGCGCAAAGTCAAAATGGGAAGATGGAACGAGAAGGAAATTAAAGATCTGGACTGGGTAAAAGGAGGTATAACTGTCGAAGGAGGGTTGCGAAGGGCAGAAGTTGGAGATGATTGTTGTTATGTAAAATGTTGAATGGACTACTGTACGGATATGGTGCGAAATTGTCGATTGACTTGTCAAGATTTATTCTCTTGTATGAAACTTGTATAAAATACTATTGTTTTTGTTTGTCCAAAACGATTACTCATACTCTAATTCGAACTATTTATATTCACCGCTTGCTCATTGGATGTAGTAAGTCACTTTACGAGAAATCACATTCTATCAATGAATGACGGGAATGTTTAAACGGCCTCCTTACGGTAAGTGGTTTGTGTGGTTGCGCAAGGGTAGTTTGTGAAAGTTTGGTGTTGTTGAAATCAAGCTTGTCACGTGAATTTGTTTATCCCTATTTCCCTTCACATTCCGCATTGTTACCCTGCCGCGTGATGTTTGTTGTGATATGTCCGTCCTAAGCCCTTGAACAATGTACATGCCATCGTCTCACCTGGACATGGTCACTACTGGACATGTCTGGCCCGACAGAGATATCGATAGCGTCGCTCAACGCATCAGTAGACAGATTACAGAAATCGATCCTGGATCAGCCATATATCCAAACGATTCCACAAGATGAACCGCGATGGCATTACCACAGCAGTGAAGCTGCGCGACTGTGGATGAGAAGCGCGCCATTTGACGCGAGCGAGAATCCAGAACTGCAGTATCAAACTTTCTTTTATCATGAACATGGAAGCGATCTTATACAATTGCGAGTTCATGACGCTCCTACAACGGATATATTCACAGGAGGGAGAGATGTTTCTGCAACTCCGTCTCATCGTAGTCAATCAGAACTAAAAGATGGCGAAAAGACGGATTTGAAGAAGAAGAAAAAGATTTCATTCGCAAGCTATCAGAATCAGAAAAATCATAAGAGGATTCCTTCAGATGGGATTGAGAGCGGTGGGAACTCTTCCAAGTTGCAAGAGGAGATAGTCATGGATACTGATGAGAAAGTGGAAGACGCGGTTGAAAATGTAGAGCCAGATTCAACCCTGAAACGGAAGCGTAACTCAGAAGACGTTATTGACCGAGAAGCGAAACGGAAGCGTGAATCAGAAGATGATATCGATCGGGAGGCGAAACGGGAAGACGAAATGACAGAACAAAAGGCGAACAAGGTCAATGATAACTTCAAGGAACGTCTGCCTAAATTACTTTCACCAATCGCAACTCCATTACCAGGTCGTCTTTCTCCTCTTGGTCATCTGTTACCAGAACTATTATCACCAGATTTACCATTGAATATCTTGAACGAGTTGGATAAACGTGCTTGTAGGCGTATAAATCAAGAGAACGGGACAGATGATGTGCATAATTCGGGTGATGAAAGGCAAAAAACATGGGTCAAAGTACAAAAGAAGGTTGAAGGTGATTCAGACAAAAATAGGACCGAAGAAGAAGGTTCGCAGGCCATGATTGTTAAAATCAGCATGGGACAGAAATTACGTGATGGTTATCGTAAATTACTACGTCGGAAATCATCAGCTTCTGAAGACAAAGAAAAACAATTGATGGAACAATCCGGTTCTAAAAATGGAGTAACTTTGGCTCAAAAGTCCTCGTTTCTCAATATACCTATGAAACGAAGCGGATCACCTCCCCAAACGCCTGATAGATTATCAAGTGTTGATGCGGCGTCTAATCGATCTGCTCGCTCAACTTCCAAACTCGAGCCAGATAAAAAACAGAATAAGCTTTCAGTTCCCTCACCAATCAATGCCTCTACCCCAGCATCTGCTACCTCAATTACTAACAACAAGTCTACATCGAATGAAATCCCGCCATCTTCAAAATCATCCTTTTATACGTCAGAGTCTGATAGATATCTACAAATCGGCAAGACTCTCAAGGCAAAGGCTACCAAGCTCGAAAAGATCAACTCGAACTCGACCCTTTCTGAACTGGCTTTACTTACAAACATGGAATCATTCTGTGCATTCATGTTGAGTTTCCACGCATCCGACTGTGCTGCTTTGACTTCCACCTCGAAACCTGTCAGTTCTACTACTAATTCGATCCATGACATTCCTTTTCCACCTCCAAAATCAGCGCGTAGGACATGGATCAGTCTGCATGGTTTTTGGAGATTCATATGGGACAAATCCGACAGTCGACCTCTTTTCAAAAGCTTAGTCGGGGCTTTAGGAACCGTTTATTGCGCAAAGATATTCATTTGGAGCCATACCGTCCCACCACCATTCCCGATTAAATCAAACTCGGTCGTGAACAGTGACAACTCGTCCCTTGTGAATGGAAATGTCAAGCAGTCGTTGAACGATAAAGATCGTCCGAACCGTGACGTGGAAGTCTTGGAAGCATCCCAACTCATGGGTCGTATCCTTTCTTCTTCCGTGTATGTAAACGTTGACGTCCGAGAGAAAGTCGACGAGGACATCAACGCGCTTTTAAAACTTGGACAGAAAAACGAAAATGTAGAACGAATTGGGAGGGTTCAATATCCGCTTTACGCGGGAATGAGTATTGTACAAGCCGTGAGGACTGTTTTGTTTATTCTAAGACATTGGGACGACGTAGTAGACAAAGAGATGGATAAGAGCGTGAGAAAAGATAGAGGAAAAGGAAACGAGATGAAGTATGAAGTCATGCTAGATCTCGATTTTTGATTCATGACACTTTTCTTTTTTTTTGAAACTAATAATTCTTGTAGATGTTTATTTATAATACCCAATTTTTTCATTCAGTCATTAGATAAACTACATGCTAAAAAAGCGTGCGTAAATGTAAACTATACTACATTATCATTGTGACTAGTTTTCGTTATTACATCGTTATTTCGTCTCAGTCATATCTCATCAGGTCCTTCTATACTCCAATCCACCCCTCCGAATCCCCAAGTCCTAATTTCCGCACCTAGACAGTAACTCAGACATACACCGCCGTGTCTATCCTCAAACGTTCTCAAGCGGCGTATATATCCCCTATCACTCAGCGACTGTTCAGGCGGCGGTAGTTTCCTAACAAGACTGCCGTCAAGAGTAGAATACAGTCTTATAGAATTCGTAATGTCTGGCGCGGCAACCAAATCTCTGCCCAGTATATTACTTCTCCCTCGAGACAAAAGACAAAGCGGACCAGAAGCCAATTCGTTTCCAAACGATATGTCGAATACGGCGTCTGATGTCGATGTTGAGGATGATGATGGTAGTAAACGACTTGGCATGCGCACGTCGTAGAGACTGATTCCTCCGGGTGTAGATACGCAGATGGAATTCCCACTATCGGAGCTCTTGATGTCTCGGAATTGAGCTGTAGAGTGGGTGAAGCGGGCGGACAGACCGTCGGATCGGATATCGTAGAGATAGATGTTACGATCCGCAGAAGCGATTGTTACCGTCCGTTCGTTCAACCAGTCTAGACACTTTCCTCTTATAGGGCCGGTGTCGGAAATTAGATTTATTTTGCGCATGGATCTGTTGTTTCCGCTGGCCAAGTTGAGATCAATCTGACGGAACAAGCTGCTCGAATCGTCTTCGTCGTTGAGCATGATGAATAATTTATCATAGTCTGGACTGGGTCGGACGGCTTTTGTGATTTGATGAAATCTATCTCCGCATCGGTACATCATGTGAGCATTAATATCAGACTGCGTATTGGCGATCACAACGTTTGGTTTACTAGTGTCAATAGCAGAGGCGATTAGTACGCCTTGGCGTGAGATATCAAGAGTCAACATGGAAGAAGGTAGCGGTGGGACGTGTTCCAAGACCTTGAATCTGTATAAATGTCAATTTCCGACGAAAGAACCGACTTGGACAATCGTTGACAAAATCTTACCTCGGACCAGGATAGTAGAGTTCTTGTTCAAAGAATATAGTTCTTTGCTCGTCATCGTAGCCTAGATAGAATACTCCATTCAGATAGTCGAAATCTGATACGATCAAATGCTTTCCCGAGGGTAATCTAGCATTCCGACTTGTTTCTGCATCGGGAACTTGTGCTACAAGACAAGCCGCGACTGTAACGGAAGAGAAATGTCTCGATTCGTAATTCGTCAAATTACCAATTTCACATAGTAGTTTCAGGCGTGCGAATGGGGAAGTGAGTAAGCTTGACCTGCAAATAGTTTGTGTAGCTATCCGCTCCGCTTTTTGCTGATCCAGTCTTCTTTTCTGTGGAAATTCAATGAATCAAGTTCTACATTCGTCAGCATCACACACTGACCTTTTTGGCTCTTTCGTCATTCGACACACTTTCAATCGAGTATTGAGATCCTGTTGGTGCGACATGATTTTCTTGAATGCGAAAGTATTTTTTCTTGGTAACGTCTATATCCACAACGATTAATCATTTCAGTCATTTTTGCCGATATATGAGGAGACGGTACCGAACCAAAACCCAGGGATATTTGCAATCGGTCGAGAAGGAAAGCTCTCGCTCATAAGCACTTGTGAATACGATGATTAATTGATGGTATCGCAGTCGTTAAAGACTGAAAGACCCCAAAGACATCGCAAAAGAAACCACGTGACTACAATTTGATATTCGTGGTGTTCCTGGTAATGGTGTATACTATTGAACAACTTCCAATGCGAGACTCATTTTCGTGAAGGCTATTGTGACAGATAATCTACATCGAGGCATATCCAGCTCTTTCATCCAAATAGTTACAACGTATTAATTCGAATCATTACGCATATCGATCTTGATTGATTAGTTGGCTTGGCAATACCCTGCCAAGGACGCTGCCGAGAAACTTTCATTACAGCCTCATCCTGTCCTGTTTCATCCTTAAATAGATCCCATCGCGTACGAAACCCTCTAGAATCCTGCTTTTTGACTTTCTTGATTATGTACATGCCTGCATCGACGTTTATCTATCTGTAATAATGTCTTTTTTACGACCTCATTTCCTGCGAAATACTTATCAATGTTCTAAACCCTATTCACATGCTCGTCCTTTGCAAGTATATTTTATAGCAAAAAGACAATTCGGTGTCCAACTTCCTAATCAACCCAACTTTCCTGACTCGGACACTCGTGATGACTCTCATTCAAAAAAGTCCAATGGATCTTCGTCAGAATCGCAATGGTCACCGTTATTCTGGCGCATGTTTGAATCCAGCATGACGACTCTCGCATCAGTAGCCGTGTTAGGATTGGTAGGATATTCTTACACTCGCTACTATAAACATCTCGTCCTAAAGAAAATGACCAATGCTTTTGAGCCAGGAGATCCTGTTCTCCTACTTGCTGCTAAAGAAGCCCCGCCGCAAAATGAAATCCAAGAGAATAATTGTGACATTGACGACGATGGAACTGATCGCTCTCATTGGATAGAACGTGAAGAACAGAAACGTCTCGATGATATAGTGTCTGGAAAGGTCAAAGGAGGGTATTATCTACTAGTCGGTGAAAAGGGAACAGGAAAGTCAAGCATGCTTATTGACGCGATGGCAAAGATTAATGGCGAAGGTGTGGCCATGTTTGATGCGCATTCCGATGTGGAGATTTTTAGAGTCAGATTAGGTAAAGCTCTAGATTTTGAGTATCACGAAGACAATATTGGTAGTTTATTTTCAATTAGAGGACCAAGAGACGCAAGTGCATTGTTAGATATTGAAAGAGCGCTTAACAAGCTGGAGAAAGTTGCCTTGATTAGGAGAGAAAAAGTAGGAAGACCTTTGGTTGTGATTGTAAACAAAACTCATCTTGTAGGAGATGATAATGATGGTAAGAATTTGTTGGAATTGATTCAACAAAGAGCAGGTATGAAAGATATCGACTAAATCTTATTACTGTGAAATACTAACATAATCAAAGAACAATGGGCTGCTGGAAATCTTGCAACAGTTATATTTAATAGTGATGATTATTGGGTTTATGAACGTCTAAAACATCATGCAAGTCGTTTACAAGTCATTCCAGTGTATGACTTGCCGCGAGACAAAGCAATGATCGCTCTCAAAACATATCGCAACAAGTATTTCCAAGAATTACCCAGTCGTAAGATCCTGTCAGAAGTCTATGAAAAAGTTGGTGGTCGATTATCATTTTTAAGCGTAAGCACACTTGATGTCCCAAATTAGATATTTGAATAACATTACGACAGCGAGTCGCAAAAAGCGATGATATGTTGCAAACGTGTCAAGACATTTGTAAAATGGAAAAGACATGGTTTTTGAATCAATGCTGGATTTTAGGTGAAGAAATGGACGATGATGTTATGGATCAACAAAAATATGCTGTGAGTTTGACTGAATCATGTGTTTCTCATTTCTAGGTCTAACTAATATGTTGTCATAGTCCGCTGCAATGGTCTTGGCAAAAGCTCTTGTTGATCGTGAGTCAGAACTTGAAACTCGATGGAACGATCAGACTGGACATGTCTTGCCTGAAATATCCCTTCACGAAGCTCGTCAAGTAATGACTCGTGCCGATTTCATCAAAGCATATGATCACATAAACATCTTTACAATTGATTCTAGAGCAAAAGTCAGAGCAGACTCTGTACCGATGATGAATGCCTTTCGAGAAATATGTAATCAAGAAGGCTTTGATGATCATTTACAGGCTACATTGGACCGTATCTCGGCTATTGAGAGTTTAGGTCGTACAAGAGAATTGACCATCAAGGATTTATGGAATGATGGAAGTTATGTGTTTGAAAGCTCGAAAGGTACTAATGGAATTCGCACCTCCATGGTACGAATAGATCCGGCAAAGGTCAAATCAGATGATGAAGTTGATCCAGATGATGCGAAATGAGATTGCTAGAAAGCAACTGATCATTCCTGACTTGTTCGATATTCAATCTCTGTTTTGTCACTACGCCGTGCAGAAATAGTTGTGATAGTAGTCAAGACAACCTACATGCGGCTAGATGTAAGGTTCAAGTCGGCACGATCAACATTACGAATTCGGGCCCATGATATTTTTGGCCTTGTAGATTGTGGTGAAAATGATATACGCTGATACAATACACCACATACAATCATTGATGCAAGCCGTTTACGGGCAGAAGATTCATCCCATCAGCCAGATCGAGACTGATGAGTCTCTCGTTGTAATGAATGAGGACTTGGTCCAGCCTGATCTGCCATTATACTGCAGACTAGCAAGACGCGTTAATATTGTCGATCCATGTATATTGAGGGTCTAATGAAGTAATCACGTTGAACCCTCGAAAGGCATTTTTAGATGCTATAGATGTGTAATGGTAGTGCTGCATGCCTTGGATTTTACAATTCACAACACGAGTCGCAGCTTAATATCAGAGGATCTTGTGTTGTAGTATATCGAGACGCATCCTGAAATTGTACCGTTAATCCAGTTTGATGAACAGTCGTCAACGCGCTGTTTGACCGAGTAGAACTACTGAACATCTCTAATCTAATGAAGAATGTTTCCAGAGGCAAATACCTTGTTCGTCTTATCCGGTATTCATCATCCCATCTTTGCGCATCAAGACCATGACCGATTACTTCCTCCCACCTCCCAAGATCCTATTTCCTGCATTCGAAACTTTAACGACATCTCTATACGTCAAGCTCGTCCTCATCACTCTAACATTCCGACCCCCACAATCCTCTATTTTCTTCCCATCACCCAATAAGCTCCAATTGACCACCGTATTTTCGTTCAAATCCTCATCAACCTCGCGTTCTTCTATACCATGTAACAAATCCCTATAAGCATCTTCTGCCGTGATTAACAGCGATCCTTGTTCTTGCAATACCCTCCACTTTTTACCCTCTCCATCATCACCTCCGTTGACATGGTCACTCTTGGTAGCTATATTCAAAACTATACTCCCTCCGAGACTAATTGTCGCAGTGCAGGGGAAGTAACTGCCTCCATCCTCGTGAGACATTATACCCTGTCCCGGAGCGTATTCGTTCACAAGACAATGATTAGGTTGAAGATGCGGACTAGATGAGAATAAAGACATGGCGTGGAAACGTGCAACTATGGGATTAGAAAGATATGTCGGCAAAAGATACGACGAAGGAATTTCAGAACGAGATGATGGAGGAGGAACTAATACTCCGGATTTAGTCAATGGACAGGGGTGAGCTTGTAATCTTCGATTGGAGAGTTGTGTCCATTTGTTGCTCGCTAAAGAAGTGAGAATGTGAATTTGTTCGTCTGGAGTGAGGAAGTTGGGAATGTAGATCATTGTAGAAGGTAGGGTTGGAATCCGATTGGTTTCGAGAAGCTTTGGGCTTGGAATGAAAGAGTCATTGTTGGCCATGATCACAGAGTGGAATTTGATATATTGTTCAAGTGGAGAAGAATTGAAGATCCATCTGTAGTGAAGCGATTTGTTGTCGAGCTGTTTTAATCATGATGATGATAATCGCTGCAATAACGTGTTGTGCAATAATAACAACCTACTAAAAACTATAATCGAATATGATCGATTTGATTGATCTGATTACAAAATCATACATACGGTGCAGTGGTGATGATGTCGATGATGACGACAGTAAATATATAGGAACGAAATATCATATCTCGTAAAACCGTGCAAACGTGTTCACAGCGATACGTACAATATATCACTGCCACACAGTCGATTCTTTGATCACAAGTTAGAGCATTGCGCACATCATCGGGTCATTATTGAAAGAAGAGCACGCAATGTCGAAAAAAGACAAAAACAAAACCTCTGGGGACAGCAATCCGTCTTCCCCTAGCACTTTGAAATCACCTAATAGCGTCAAAAGTCCATCTAGCGCAAGCATCAAATCACCTCTAACACCTTTGTCATCGACGAAAGTGAAACCGGCACAAAGTCTGAATATAAGACATATACTATGCGAGAAATTTAGTAGGAAGGAAGAAGCCTTGGATAAGATCAAGGGCGGACAGAAATTTGACGATGTAGCGAGAGAGTTTTCGGAGGACAAAGCTCGACAAGGTCAGTCATTCTCCTTTTTACATATTCCCGTAATTATGAATCGATCGTGATTATTTGATGTTCATGCAATTGTGTCTAATCTATCATAGGGGGTGCTTTGGGCTGGAAGACAAAAACTGAATTATTAGAGGACTTCTGGAACGCCGCAGATAAGCTGGAAGTAAGTACTACTGCTGCTCCACAGATTGGTGAAGCCAAGACGGAAGAAGGATATCATTTAATCATGGTAGAAGGGAGAAAGTAAAGCAATAAATGATTCGATACATTTTGAATTATGTACAGTCTATCTCATACTCACAAGTATGCTATATCATCGCTTTACACATCATAGGAAGAGATGCTCGTAATCAAAATGCCATCTCGGGAATATTCTATCCGTATTCTGTCCTTAAATAGAGCTCTAATATGACGATTTCCCCCAAAATCAGTGCACATTTTGGTATCCAGATTCGCGAAATTTGATTAGTCATCATATTTTCAAGCAATTGAGCCACGTGATCATTCGAGTATTTTGTAAGTTAACCAAAAACCAACGACAAGGTATTCTGAAGATCATTGACCTTGAGTAGCCCACGAAGTAACGATGGCGTGGCGAAATCAAGGTATAACGGGAAGTAACAATATACCGCTAGGAACTAAAAACAGGCTCGGCGTTGATGGCAGCGGTGATGGCAGCGGTGATGCGACAGCAACAGATGTTGCATATGATGAACCTTTGAACGGTGATTCATTAAAGCGCGGAAGAAGTCCAACTCAGCGTAAATGATAACCAGCTAATACTAAAGACACCTATTAACAATCTTCAGAAGAGAATCCAGATGGCCCGAGGGCGAGGAAAAAACGGAACAGATGGGGAGACGTAAAAGATAATAAAGCAGCAGGATTGATGAATTTACCCACATCTATCCCAACAACCATGACACCAGAACAACAAGACGCTTATATCTTACATGTCAGAATTGAGGAGATCAGCCAAAAGCTGCGAATCAATGATGTAGTTCCAGCGGATGGTCAGAGGTTAATACAATTTTATAATTATCGGCATGATAATTGATATACTGACAACGACAGATCTCCCTCACCTGCACCGCAATACGATAACTTTGGTCGCAGGGTAAATACACGCGAATATCGTTATAAGAAAAAGTTGGAGGATGAACGTCACAAACTTATCGAAAAGGCCTTGAAAAGCATTCCAGATTACCATCCTCCAGCGGATTACCGACGACCTAATAAGACGCAAGAGAAAGTTTATGTGCCCGTCAATGATTATCCAGAAATTAACTTCAGTATGCCTACTAACCTTTCCTCATTGTCAAACTATCTGCGTACCATATCCTGTTTCGTTTTATTTCCTCTAACCATAGCTACTTGATCAAATTTACTATCCAGCAGATTTTACCAATCATCTCACAAAATCTAGTGAGGAACGTTTACTAACATGACTTTTTCTTCTACTAACAGTTGGATTACTAATTGGACCACGTGGAAATACTCTCAAGACAATGGAAAAAGAATCCGGTGCAAAGATTGCCATTCGTGGTAAAGGTTCAGTAAAAGAAGGTAAGGGTAAATCAGATGCTGCTCATGCCAGTAATCAAGAGGAGGATCTACACTGTTTGATCATGGCCGATACTGAAGACAAGATCGAAAAGGCGAAAAAGGCTATCAATAGAGTTATTGAAACAGTATGTATTCTCATTCTGTCCATCTTTAGATACAAGCTTAATAACGAGACAGGCTGCCTCTGTTCCTGAAGGCCAAAATGATCTTAAAAAGGGACAATTACGCGAATTAGCTGCGCTTAACGGTACACTTCGTGATGATGAGAATCAAGCTTGTCAAAACTGCGGAGAAATTGGTCATCGTAAATATGATTGTCCACATCAACGTAACTATACTGCCGGTTTGATATGTCGGGTTTGTGGCAACGCAGGTCACATTGGTCGTGATTGTCCTGAACGTGTGAGAGGGTCTGGTTGGAGAAATGATGCAGCTCCTGAACGCGCGAGAATCGGTGCAGGCCGTGATTCTGACTTTGACCAATTCTTGAACGAGATTGACGCTGGTGGTTCCGGTGGTCCACAAGCTAGAATTGAAGCAGGTCCTGGAGGCGGTGACAATAATCGTGGTGGACCAAAGCCTTGGGAAAGAGCACCTGCAGGTGGAGCTGCGCCTTGGCAACAATCATCGGGAGGTGCTTCATCTGGAGCAGCTCCTTGGGCAGCTAGAAGTAATGATAACTACAATAGTGGTTCTAATTATCGTACAGGGAATAATAATAATGCTGGTGGAGCGGCACCCTGGCAGCAAAATCAATACAGTAACGGTCGTGGATATGGACAACAAAACAATTACGGGGCGAATCAAGGATATGGTGGAGGTCGTGATAATTATGGTCAACAATCTTATGGTGGTCAATCTACAGGATCAGCCCCTTGGCAAGGACAATCTACACAACAACCAGGCGGCTACGATAATTATGCAGCTCCACCTCCTCCTGTAAGTTTTCGTGATGAGTGAAAATTCACATGTGTATTTTGAGTACTGACTAGTTTTTTTAGCCAAGTGGTGATGCACCACCACCACCTCCTCCTATGTAGTATAGTAGTATAATTCGTATGTCCAATCATAGCCCTTTGGTATTGTAAATTATATCAGATCAAAATATAAGCACCAATAATCAATATGACGTAGTGACATGTGTTATTATAAATTTAACCACGATCTTGTCAGCACATGCATGTCTTTCTCTCTCTCACTAATTCATTGTGTAGGGGTGATGGCATACTTTTATATCAGATATCATGGCTGATAGATTGACTCCGGCACAGTGTACATTGCTAGCCGTGAGCTATGCGTCTGATGGACGACTTGCGCCTTTGCTCGAATTATGTCGACTTCAGAATGCGCAAAACTTACCTACTGAGCTCATCTTACGGATACTATTGACTTATCTGGCTGAAACTATTGCGCCGCCCTTATATACTCCGCTAATCCAATATCTGATATCAAATAGAACTGCGACGACAATTGAAGGCCACGAATTAGATATATCTGGGGTCAGATCGATATCGCCAAACCTCGCCGAGCGCAAAGTACAAAGGCTTGATCTACTACCTCTCAGTTCACCGACATATTCATCTAGTGATCCTGATGATATACTACCACGGTTTATCATTCACCGATCCCAAAGAATCGATTCGGAGACCGGTTTGTTAGTATTTATCCCTCAACTTGTCGCACCTTTTATACAACAATCGACATATCTCCGAAATTGGCTCATATCGTGCGTTTTACCACTTGTAAGACTACAACACGAATACTGTCTCGATTCTGAACCTTCAACAAGCCTCTCACTAGTGAGCTTTGGGAAATTGAATGGCCTGAATGGTATAAATGTGCTTCTATCAGGATCAAAAACTGGAAACCAAGATGGTACGTCACAAAAAGAAGCATCTGGCACAATTGGGGGAGATCTACAAAAGTTAGTTGGACCTTGGATGTATGGACACTCGACTGCAAAGAGAAGAAAACTAAACGATCCTGAGCCAGATGGAAATAGTGAAGAGGATCACAAACAAGAATGTACGCGGAGTTGGTATGATGTCAATAACTGGTTAGTCAAAAAAGCAGGGGAAGACTTTCATCTGGTTACAACGGCCATCGAGCAATGGTCTGGTCCAAAAGACGTCGATCTTGGTGGATACGCGGCACATGACGAAACAATTACGAAAGATGAATTGCAAGAATTCCAGACTCGCTACGCTCAAGCATCTTTTGCAGCGTGTTATGCTGTACAGGAAAATAACGATGAAGCAATCAGTGGAGCCCATAGTATTCTAACTCGACTTGCTGATTTATTGGATTTTGACCCACCGCCTGATCTAGCGACAAGTGTTGATCAACTTCCACGGGCCGATGAACATACTGGTATGGGACCCGGTAATGATGGAGATTTAACTGCTATAAATAGTCATAATTTATTGAATGAAGATAATCCACTAACGAGACCAACAATGGCAGCTTATATGATGTTGCAGATGTTGGTGTATTCCGCTTATCAATTTGCTGCACTAGGACAGAGAATGTCGACTGTGAATGTTGTCAGATTACGATGTCATGCTGACGAACAAGAACAGTTAAGGTTATTGAGGAGTATACTTTTTGGAGTCGAGATTAAAGGCAAGAGAAGTGAAAATGAATGGAGAGACAAAAGAAACAAGCTGATATGGTTGTGGGGTTGGAATATCAAGCAAGCAAATGGTAGTAGTGTGACAGGAGCTGGACCCCTTGGTGGTGTTCCGAAAGATATTCTTGAAAAGGAATATATTACGTTGTTACTTAGAAATGAAGGTAACCCTATTATATGTGTTTGATTACATGTCAGGATTATCAAACTAACTCGTAATTGTAGCTTATGCAATAGTCAAAAAACTATATATCGACGAAGCCGATGGCAAGTATGAATTATTTCAGAAACAACTCGAAAAGACTGTACTTGATGAAGCGTTACGATTTTATGATAATGCAAGTAATGGTAACAAGACTAGGGGCAGTATGAAGCAAGCGAATGATATGTAAGTCTTGTTTATGATCATTATAAAATATCAATATTGATGGGTTTATAGGTTAATATACTTTCGAACCGCATTCCCTAAATCACCAGAAATAGTAAAAGCCTTGGCTTTGATATCTGCCACACATCGAATGTCATTTTACTCTTGACCTTACAACATGGTGTTCCTTTTAAACCTGTTGCGATTCGAGCATCATCTGATCCTATTTCTATGATTGAACAGATTCTAGAGCAGAATACTGCTAGTTATACAAGACTTGACGATTTAATCGGGATTGCTGAATCACTCGCTGCATCTGGTAATGACAATAATGACGAGAAAAAGGATATAAAATCAGCCGAGAAAAGGGTAATATTTATGTGTATCACATCGGCATTATCGGCATCTGATTTTGACACTGCTTATTCGTATTTGATTAACAGACTTAATCCGGATACAATTAACGAAGCAGAAACATTCCATCCTTTCAATAAAGAACAGATTGATAAGCATGATGAATCTAATATAGATGATATTTCCTGGCGAGCGGCATTTCTCGCAGGTCGATTTCGGTCATCTAAAACATTAACAACCTCTACTAGTCTTAATGAACAGATACGTCGCCTGGAACAAAGAACAGAATTACTTTCACTCGCCTTGACATTGGCACCAAGTTCTGCCTTGACTCAGATATTATCAGTCTATCGTAGTTGTGAAGAAGAACTAGCAGCTTGCGTATCTAGAAGAACAGCTGCAGATCTAAAACATGACGAATTAGCCATTGATCAAACTTCAAGTACGACCACTCGACCAGGACAGATGATTCTTCCAGGTGGATTCGAATCTACAAAACAAGACATTCTCGGCTTTGATACAGGAAGAGTAATACATCAAGCGAGACGAGAAGTTGGGAGATTCGTAGGTCTAAATCCCGTTTCATTTCTATCTGGAGCTCCACGACCATCGTCATCATCATCGTTGTCGTCATCGTTGTCGTCATCATCTCCTGGAAACACCAATTCTACCTCACAGTCTAAACGGCCTTTGAATAGTATAGTCTCGCGAGCGTCAGACGCTTTACGATCATCTTCGTATTCAGGAGCGATCGGTCGTTCTCAACCATCCCATACTCCTAACAACACGATCCAAGAACAAAAAGTCGCACAAGACGATGATGGAAATACAGAACGCCCAGTCGGATTATTCGACCTCGCATCCGGTGCAGCCGCCGCGTTGAGGAGGAGTGCTTTTCCACTGAGTAAATTCGGCAGTGCGGTTGAGAGTAGAGATGGAAGTCGGTCTTCCTCAAGACAAGAACACCTGGACCAAACGTCTCTTACTATTCCTCCAGTACACACTGACGACCATCGTGTAAACAGACAAGTCGACGTGGAAGACATGGATACTTCTGCCTGGGGAGACGAGACTGAAGACGATCATACCATTACCAAGCCAAAAGAGGGCGACAGTAGAGATAACAAGAAGATATCACTAGGGAATGAAGGGGTAGAAGACGAAAGTACAGCGTGGGGTTGGGACGATGGTAATCCCGCGTCACCAAAGGTCGGTAATGATATTACATCTCACGGCAATGGTCTTTCAGAAGGAGGTAATGTAGAAGAATTCTCCGCGTGGGATGATGACGACGATGGAACCAGTCATGATAACAGACAAGATTTCAACCATGGAGACGGAGATGAAGGCCCAGAAAATAGAGTCAGGACAAGAGACGTTTTGTCAAATGTCGTTACTGGTGGTTTAGCAAAAGGCGTCGGATGGACGTTGGGAGCTACTCCTGTAGATAGATAGATGAACGAATCAATAAAAAATAATAACAACATTAATTTATATTAAAAATAAAATGTTTGGTTATTGATAATTAATAATAAAATAGAAAGATAGATACGTGATGGTGGGTTTCTAATAATTCCTAAAAGAAGAAGAATTTATCCCATCAGAACCAGAATCAACCCTCTCTGGTCTTCCTTTGTTATAATTAACATTCCTCATTTTATCCACTTCATCTCTCACTACAATATCATCATAAACGCCATTATTATACCCATCTATACCATTGTCATTATTATCATTATAATAACTATTGATGTTATTATTATTGCTGTTGTTGTTGAAATGAAATCCATCATCTCTTCCATCTTCATTAAATTGTCCTAATCTATCAGACTTCCAAATCGGTAATCCTCCCACAGGAACGCTTTCCCCACAAGCCTTTCCTTTTCCAAATCTGTGCATCGAGCCGTTAATTCCTGTCAAAGCCCAGGCAAAAATTGCTTGGTCCATGATAGCGTGCATAAAGTCGTGTCTGTCGGCGGCTTTTCCTCTGTCGCGAGGTGAAGCTATTGAATTTGACTTTACGTGTCTTGAATTAGGTGATGTGACGGGGAGAAAAGGTGTTGGAGACGAAAAGGAAGGAACGTGAGGGTGGCCTGTTGTTCGGGGTATTATTGGTGGTATCAAGGGTTCTTCTGCCCATGGTGCAGCATATAATCCCGTCGGAGGAATTGTGGAATTCAAGGGTGATGTTGATGTTATTGGGGATTGTGGAATTACGTGTGCGCGTCTTATACAAACGACCAGACCGTCTGATGTGCAGGATATTACTGCTTCGATTTCCAGATGTTGGGGGATTGTTTGTTGATGATCAGAGTAACGGCGATGACGTGAATTACTGGGTGATTGTGGAGCGGAAGAGTTTGTCGAGTTTGTAGAATTTGTAGCAGGAGTATCACCAAATATAGCTCTTGATGTATCATTTGGATTTGTGGAATCATTCGACGATGTTCTTGATTGTGGTTGTACATAGGAACTTTCATTGTCATTTTGATTCATTCCCGATGATGTATTATATGAATTTGTAGAAGCCATTGATGATCCATACTCTTCTGATCCAATTTCTGTCATTTCTTCATCACTATCATATTGATCCTGATCCATTGAACTTTGTCGTGGTGGCATTCCAGGTGGTCCGGCTAATCGAGGATCTCTATATATAAATCTCAGATAAGCGACACTATCATTACCTTTTGCTCCTTCTATACATCTTGTTGCATCTGCATGACATGCTTCTGAGATACAGTCATAAAAGCTTTGACCGCGTATGGTTTCACTATCTATTCCGAGAATTTGTGAAACTGCAGAAGTAGCATACATGACATAAAGACTTCTTGTAAATCGATTGAGAAACAGTGCAGCTCTAGGTTCATGTAATTCAGTTCTTGCTGGTTGTTGAAATTTTCGTGATATATGAGTCAACATGTGATATCGAGGATCTTTTGGTGATGACGTGAACATTCGTCTAACTATAGGTGCTTCTCTGGCACGTTCTAGTCAGGAGATTTCAGTACAATATCTCACTCACAAATTATGCTTCCAGTACTTACTTAAACTCTTGATTCCTGACCGATAAATAGTCGTACAAACCACCATAACATCATATACAATAGTAAAACAACATTCACAACCTATCCATTGTCCATCTTTTGCCAAAACTTTACAGTATGCCAACATTGCTGCTTTATCCATTTCAACTCCTCTTTTATGATATTGTTTAGCAAAAGGTATTTCATCCGGTGAGAAAAACTCCCATAGTGAACGTCCACATATTTCTGCAGGTGTATAACCTAAAACATCAATGATTGATTCCGAGGAATATAATATACGTGCGTCATTTGTAAGATCTAGAATGTAAAAAGATCAGTATATCCCTTTACCAACAAAGAACAAGTTATCACTTTACCATGGATGGATATGAATGTGAGGTTAAGTGTGGCCGCAGGTGGTTCATCAGTATATATACTAGTCACGGCAGGTGATGAATCTGCAAATGATCTATTCATTGTTTCCTTTTTCTTCTATTATTTCTTGAATGCTACCGCCAAGAATGACCCCGAAGTGAAAGAAACATTTGAGAGTATATAAAACTGCGAAACGAAACTAGTCAGAAGTTGTACACCATGCTACGATTAAAATATGGTCGAGTGTGTAGATTAATCAAGTTCCTTTGTCGAGTCGAAAATGGTACGAGGTAAAGATTTGTTCCAGCAGCTAAGACTAGTAGATGATCGTATAGCCTTTTATAAATGTGGAGTGACTATAATGAGAATATAAGCTCGGTAATAATGTGTGTTTTTCTTTTCTACCTAATGAGCAGGACCTTTTCTTATCTTTTTGACAGGCAGTATAAAATCATACTACTGTACAGTACAGTACAGTACTTGGACTAAAGAACTTCCCCACAAAATTAAGAATGAAAAAAACTATGGCACGTCAATGCCGTCAACCTTTTTTCCGACTTTGATTTGGAATTTCTCAAACCTGTCACAAATTGCGAAACGAGTCAGCTAGCAAAAGTGAAGAACCGTCAAACCTTGATTCATTATTAATGCAGGAATATTAATTAACGATTGCTACCATTTTGCTGATTGTGTTTGTAAATCTCATGTCAACAAAAAGTCATGAGAACAGACGCCACCGTTTTCAGCCACTTATTATGAACCAATTGCTTACGTCATAGGGCAAAATCGCCTTGTGTTTCAGTATGTCAGTCTGTGCATTGATAAAAAAATTTTCCATGATCTGCAATGCAAGGTCAGGTTCTTCAAAAGCTTTGACGCAATTTGTTTCATAACACGCTGTCAAAGATAAACGACATAAAGCTTAACTTTTATCTTTGATTAATGTGATTGGTTCAAAAAAGACATGATATTGTGTAATCGACAATGTCAACTCCAAACACCTGGCCAAAAATTCATGCCTTGATAAGCATATCAGTACATGTAGGATAGACGATACTGTGTCTCATATCCAGACAAACTTACACACACACTCGTTAGGATGACGCGAATCCACGTACAATACCTTCGTCACAAGGACCACGATTGATCTATCGGTCCAGAAAATGTAGGTGCCATATATCGAAGCATTGGTTGTTCTTGGGTTACCAATACCTCGTCTAGTAAACAATGTGAATAATGTAAAATTCTATCCCTATCTGAAGCCTGATGACGATACAATATTTGCTGTATGTGGTGAAAGACACGTCCAAATCTATCGACCAAGTCAAGATGTTGATCATGCTTTTCAATTGATTAAATCTTATATCGATCCCGATGTCAGTTAACGTATACAGAAATGTTTGGATCGCTGGACTTATATAAACAATATAGCCAAATGTAGACTTTACTAGTCTAGCATGGTCAAAAGATGATGAGACGGGAAATCCATGGATCCTTGTTTCCGGCACGAAAACGAATTACATTCGTATCATTGATGTTGTCGAGGAGACTTGTATTAGAGTAAGTAATCTGGCGTGTTTGTACCAGTCGTTTTCTGAACTGTCTAGAATTTACAAGGCCATGGTGGTGATATAAATGACATTGCCGTCTCACCATTAAAATCAAACATTATAGCATCAGCATCATCAGATCATACAGTACGTCTATGGAGTTTGGATAAAAAGTTTGAGAAACATGCCTGCGTTGCAATATTCGCAAGCCCAGATAGTCATATAGAACCCGTGTTGTCTATAGTAAGTAATGAAAGTCACGTCAGAAATACAATACTGATCAATATGTTAAAGTGCTTTCATCCAAAAGGCGAATACCTTTTAAGTTCGGGCTACGATACTATGATCTTACTCTGGGCTGTACCCGAACTGCCCGAGACACCGTCGGATGATACAAAACAGGTCCATTTCCCACATTTTCAAAGCATAGACGTACATGGTCAGCACGTCGATTGTGTGCGATTCTACGGCGATCTGATACTATCTCACTGCACTGATCCTTTCGATGATCCAGAATGTAAAAACATCCTTCTCTGGAAGATTGATGGTTTTTCGTCTGCAGATCCAATTCCGGAAGATCCAGCCGTACCGGATAGAGCAAAAGCAACAAAATCGGCATATGGAAAGGCATTCCAGCGTCTCCTAACCTTTCAAATCGACACGGGACTTTCTGATCTTTGTTCGTTTTCCCTGTTCAATCGTGCAGGTTACGATTCGTTGTTGACAATGGGTAATAAAAACGGTCAGGTCTTTTCTTGGAATCTTCTACGTCTAGAAGGAGCGGCTAAAGTTCAATCGCAATCGGGAGCTGATGAGGCTGCTATCGCGGATGCTTTCCATCCAATAGACCCACATGATACTACTGACATGCGCTCGACGGACTTAAGACTCAAGAACACAGCTTGGTCCAATTGCGGTACTTGGCTTGTTGCAGTTGGTAGTGGCGGTATAGTTGCATTGTATAAGAGAACATTGGCATGATAATATAAAACTACAGATTTTCGAAGATAAGATAAACTTTTACAACCATTGACCATTATGTCTTTCCATCGTCCTACCCCTTTCTTGTTGCTTCAACAGCCCATCTGCAAGACCGTCACTTCCACTTCCAGTCTTGTCGTCCCCACTTCCACTTCCATTCTTTTCGTCCCCGCTCCCACTCAGAGCGTCTCCTTCGTCTGAACTCAATCTAGCAAATCTCTGATGCCATTCGCTTTGCTCGTACGAGAAAGGACTTTGGCCGTTCTTACCGTACCATAGCGGTTCAGTCAATGCTACATCCCGTACACTTAACCATGGTCGACGAGATTGTGAAGCTAGGTGAAACAAAACGTCAACTTCTTCCAGAGATCTACAGCCTGTCTCTGGATAGAAAAAGTATATGATTGGCACAATTACGAAATTACTATAATCCAATAGATTAGTCACGAAGCGTATCATAAAGAAAGAAAAGGTTGGGATACTCACATGGCCGCAAACGGAATATATGTCTTCCAACCAATCATCTCAAAACAATATGGTACGATGAGCACCACAGCAAAATTACTCAACCAGTTTGCACTTGTCGCTAAAGCATTCGCTGGTCCTCTGACAGGCAACGGTACAAGTTCTACAGCCCATAACCACGACATTCCCTGCCATCCAATGCCGAAAAAGCCTATCGTTACGAATATCATAACAATGAGGACTGTCCTTGTAGCGATAGTGTTAAAATATAACATTATCGCGAGAACAATGAACGAAGCACACATTCCTGAACTCCCAAACATGGTCAACGTTCTTCTACCCCAGAATCTATCAATACCAATGACAGCAACAAAAGATATCAAGAAGAATTCCGTTGCTGCTGACGCGGCTAATATCCTACCTTTCCATCCCAAGACATTAGCTTGACCTACAAACATGAATCCTAAATATTGAATAAACAAATTAATACCAGTCCATTGCTGCATGACTTGTAACATGACTGCCAGTATTATTCTATGAGCATAGCGATATTCACCCATCTTGAAAGCCTGTTTCGTCGATCCACTAGCCATTTGTAGAATAGCGTCTTTGATTTGTAAAAACTCGGCTCGTATATCGGGATGATTTGGTTTTACATCATTTAAAGCTGAAAGCACTTTCAATGCTTCTTGTTGTCTACCCTTGAGAATCAACCATCGAGGTGATTCTGGTAATTTAGGCAGGAGAATAAGACAGGGAATGAGGAATATGACTTGGGCTGCCATTGGAAATCTCCACGATGCTGATGTTAATGGTACGAAAGACATGCCGAAATCAATCCAGTATGCCAAAGCGATACCTAATGCTATACATGCACCAGACGAGACAATGAGCATACGCCCTCGTTTATGAGCTTTGGTACATTCTGCTTGCCATGCGGGAGCTGCTGATGTGTTGAAACTTGTATCAATAATCAGCTTTGAACGATTTATATGGTTGATTCACCTACCCATTTCCAAACCCAGCGATAAACCTGCCAACTACATATTGTGGATACGAATACGATGTTGCTTGTATCGCTTTACCGGCCGCCAAGATCAAAATTCCAATCATGAGTGTTCTTTTGCGACCAAGGCTATCTCCAATAAAAACAGCGAGAAGAGCGGCAAAAAAACAGCCAATGTTCCAAGTTGCTACTGTAGCACCTATAGCCCAGTCAGCCGGAAAGAAGACGTTTCAATTCGTATGTTAGTGTACCTTGAATCATAGCAGCACGACCATCATTAGCAACCCCGAGGACTTTTGTATAGTCCATCAGCGGGAATCGTTCTTGAAAGCTACGAATGGTAATAAGACCACCGAGATCCGCTACGATCCATTAGTTAATCATACGTAATCACATCTTGAATGCATGTCTACCTTGACCATATCCGAAAGCACTATGATATAAAATCAACATATTAACATATGACGTGATTGAAAAAAAAAATACTTACACGAACAAACATGACGCAACGAACGTGATACACGCACTTAGCGACTGTCCACGCAATCCGTAGAAATCATTGAATATAGCCATCGTGCCAGCGACGGCCTCGAGCAAATAACAGTAGAAGCAACAATGATGAAAGCGAAAACAAAGATAGAAAAAAGAAAGCTACAAAAGTGGAGATCTGAAAATCTGTATCGTGATAGCTTGTGCTACTGTACCTTTTAGTGTGTTTCAAAAACTTACTGGTGAGATCGATCTATGGTTCTCAAGAGGTGAACATGGGGTAAAGAACCTTTTTTTATTCGCCGAGCGTACGGAGAAAGATAAATAATCGACAGGGGTGTGGAAGAGATTTACGTTAGCGTGCCAAAAACCTTGCGAACATCTTTATACTCGGCAGGACTGTTGTGTTATTATTACATCGCGATCGACTGCTAGTACTGCATTAATGTTGCTGAAGTCACGATTCCGGATCAACCTCGGGAATTCAAGATGGGAACAACAGTGTGTCATTGGCTGGAAATTAGGAAAAGATTTACAGCAATGTTAGGGTATGTATTTCAGCGTGATGCCAAAAAAACTGATGCCTGTTCTGGCAAAACAAAATGTAACCGATCGAAGTGGGACTCGAACCTAATTAACAAATTAACAAGTGCTCACTGGCGCATGCGTTCCAATGACAAATAACTTACCCACAACCTTTTCCTTGCAGAACCAGGATGAAATCCAGCTAGGAGGGAAACACGCGACCATTGCGCCATCCGACCCGAAAAACAAATTATTTCATCTGGTTTCTCAACCTATGTACGTCCCCAGCCTTACTCGCAGCCCATCTCCAGACCGAACGAGTTTTGACCAGCCAATTCTGCTGGCTGGGGTATATCAAAACGTAACATGCGATACGAAGTCCACTCGATTTTCCGTACTATGATCTGTAGCAGGACTATCTATCACTTATTGCTTTTCTTATTACATAGGATTAGTTGACAAGTTAAATCATGACGTCACCAGAATATCAAGCCCGTAATAACATTATTTGTTCTCTCCGTCAGCTACTCGAAATGTAATCAAGATTGGTCAAGAAAGAGCAGCAGATACGTTTGGAAACATCTGGTTTGCTCAAGTAAGTCTTCTACAATTATTGACCATGGATTTGAAAGGTATGATAGCCCGTGGTGCTTCAAAATTATGTTTGCGATAATATCTCAATAAGATATCCTATCTCTGGCAAGGTCCAATCAAAACTAATGTGCTCCCATAATTCATGAACGGAATTAGTAGATAAACGTTTAGCGCTGACGAAAGGACCTATTCTATGAATTGCAATGGAATAGCTTTTGGTCAGCTAACATGAGCTTCGATAGAGTCGACGGCGGTTATGTTCGATCGCTAGTCATAACCGCTCAGTCACAAGCATGTCTATACGACTTGCTGCTGTCTTTGTGGAGTGTATCTTGAATGCGCTATGACCCTATGCATGGACCCAATAACAATAATATTAAGCCATTTGTACAAATTGTAATCAAGTTTCCAAAGTTGGACAATGCCAAGACATGCGACGTCGTATAGATTAATAATAGGCTTTTAAGGTCAAGCGTGAACCGTTACGACTTTGTGGAGAGCTCTAACGTTTGTCGATCATGACCGTTTTCATACCAGATTTCAGCATGCGATTATTTATAAACTTTTATATCATCTAGATCTCTATACGGTCAGGTCAGATTATGAATATAAGACATTATATTTTTATCTGCCACATCGTTCGGATCTTCCACATAGACATATGGGGATAGCAAAGGCAATGACAAGGACGTGTACCAATAGATGACGGGACGGTCAAGAGTTTGGTAATAAAAGTATTATTAGATACGGAATTTTAAATATATAAAAATGGCGGTTGGATTAGACAGCGCTGTCGGGCTGGGTCCTGTCATGAACAATCCACCCCCTCAAATTTTTGGTCCAAATGCATTACTCAATCCTGAACCGTTCACAGTCAACGATTTCCTTCCGGATGATTATAATGGATATCCTTACGATGATAGCGGTTTTGATGATGGGGGAGATATCGATGGAAACGATCCCAAGCGGAGGAGAATTGCTAGAGCATGCGATTCATGTCGAAAGAAGAAGATTAGATGTGATTTTATACCAGGAAAGACCATTCGCTGTTCACATTGCGAGACTGGCAAGACGGAATGTATATTTACGCAGGTAGAAAAGAAACGACAAGCCCCAAAAGGTGCAAGGTACATTGAAAGTCTGGAGAACAGATTACTGCGAATGGAGAGTCTGTTAAGAACAGCCGGATTCTTGCCCGAGGATGATGGTGGCCGAACAGATCTGGCAACCCTTGAGGAACGTCTCGCACATGGAGTAGACAGACGAAAGTCAACCTTGACTGGAAGTGCAGAAATATTGTCTACAGTAACACCCCGAGAAAATTCACCATTAGTAGGACGAGGAGCTACGCCGCATAGTTTACGAGCCTCGACACCAAAGACCCCTGCAACAGTACACGATATATTGAAGCAGAAATCGCCGGAAAAAGACAGTGAAGTATCGGCAGAGCAAATGTGTTCTTTAGTGACAAATGACGTTGGTGAGACGAGATATATTGGTAAGTCTTTGACACTTCTTGGCTTCATAATCATCTAACAACCAATAAAAGGTTCTTCCTCCGGCTTCTCAATCTTTTCACCCAATGGTATTTCATGGGTTTGCGAAAAGACTGGCGATGATTCATTTCCTAGACTTATACAAAGCACACAAGCACAAGAACGGGAATGGTATCAGTGGAAGCCTGAAGTGTTTGGTGATATATTTTCCAGAGTCACATTTCAGCCATTGCCGCTTAAAGATACTGCTGTAGCTTTAATGAAGGGCTACTTTGATAATTTCAATTGCATGTTTCCTTTATTTCATGAACCTACGTTTATGCATTTATTAGAACGACAATACTCGACTAATCCGTATACTGGTTCAGGCTGGTGGGCTTCACTGAACGTCGCATTAGCTATAGCACATCGTATGCGTGTGATGAGTAATGTAGTATCACAGGAGGAAGACCAATTGGCCTGGTTATATTTAAAAAATGCATTTGCAGTACAAGCAGAACTGACCTTGCGTAACAACGATCTACTAAGTGTGCAAGCATTACTGGGAATGGTAAGCGTCGTTAAGAGTTGAAATATTCGTGCAAGGCTGATGAATTTGTCAGGCACTCTTTATGCAAGGAACACCCAACCCACAACCTTCGTTCTTCTTTGTTTCGGCTGCTATACGATTATCACATAGTATTGGTCTACACAAGCGCGGATCAGATTTCAAGATGAGTGTGGTAGAGAATGAGCAGCGTATAAGAGTATTCTGGATTGCTTATATGCTTGATAAGGAGTAAGGAATTGATTCTTTTGTATTAATGAATATCGTCTAATCAAGTACAGTATGGCGCTTAAATCAGGTCGACCACCCATTCAAGATGATGATGATATGAATGTAGAATTGCCAAGTAAAGACCCTCCGGATAACATAGGCAACGTACCTGCATCGACGCCGAGCGGCAAATTCAATCTTTTCCGGCTAATGGCAGAATTTGCCTTGATTCAGTCTTCGGTCTATAGGAATCTATATACTGTCAAGGCTGCTTCGCAGTCTGATGGAGAATTGCTTCATGTGATAGGAAAGCTTGATACAAACTTGCAGGAATGGAAAGATACCATTCCACTGGAATATAGACCAGAATATGAAATAAAAGCAGAACATACTCCCTTGGTATTACATGTAGTATGTTTACATTTAGCATATCACAATTGTCTTACGACGATACATCGTATGGCAGTCCATCATGGCTTCTGGTCTTCAAGATTGTCTGATTTTGCCATTGCTGGTCTTAATTCCAAACCGCTCAATCCACGCATCTTTACGTCGTCTGCAATCTGTGTTGAATCTGCAAGGACGTCAATCTCACTTGTCAAATACATTCCTCAGGGAGATCATTCATGCGTGTGGTGAGTATATGATAATACAAAAGACATAACTTGATGAAACTGACATGGTTTAGGCTTGTATTATATTATCCAGTAGCAGCTCTGGTGACATTGTTTGCAAACATTCTACAAAATCCACAAGATCCCAAAGCTAGAGCAGATACTCGACTGATGACGTCTGTATCTGAGTTTTTAACAACGATATGCGTAGAAGAATCACATGGCCTTGTAAGAAGAATGTTGACAATATGTATGGAATTTGAACGTATTTCTAGAATGGTAGTAGAAAGAGCAGAACGCGAGATTAGAGGTCGTGCAAAGCGCGCACATCGAGAAGAAGCTAGTCTATCAACAAAGTCTATTGAGCAACAACAGATTGAAGCACAGGCGAGATATCGACGTCCTGTAGCGAGTATTAGTGTCGGAAGAGCAGCCAGCATTGCTAAAAGTATGGATTTGTCTCCGAGTAGTACACATAGCGTTCCAAGTCCGACAGGTTATACAGATCCAAGCATGACTTTACCTACCTTGAACACAAAACTTCATCACGGTCGATCATTATCTTCTCAATCACACTCTCCTCTAAATGACGTGCAATTTTCAGCACCACCATCTGCATCATTCACTTCTCCGATGCAAAATTCCACCATGGTACCGATAATACCCTGGTCAGATCAACCACAACTACAGACCAACCTTGGATTTAATTCTAATTTATTTCCACAAACAACTAGTTCCTTGCCTCAATCTTCTTCAAACATTCCACAACCTGTAAATAACCTCCAAAATATGTCACAACCTCGACAAGACTTTATCCCTATAAATCAAGACCTATGGCAAATGCCAATGAATTGGGAAGGTTGGGAATGGAATGATTTGGGTATGTTTGGACCAGATATGAATATGGGTTTGGGAAGTGCAAATGTTTTTAACTTTTGATCCGAATATCATCATGTCAATAATCCGGAGCATGGTCTGGTTGTAGAATTGGATAGATTGAATCATGTATGACTTTTTGTTACGATTACGAATTTGTACAATATAGATTATTAAAATATAGAATGGTGAATATTTACTGCTTCTATCATTTTACCCCACATATTTTTATCATTATTATTTTTCAACACCCAACAGCATTAAATACTAGTGATTTTTATGCATCTCCTTCTCTGTAAATAGCTTAATCCAATCATGATATTACGGTCTTTGGCAATATGTTATTACTTGATCACATTAGCCGTCACTGTAATAGCAAAATCATCTCAAGAACCATTACTGGAAGCTCCACCGTCGAGGTATAAGCTCGGCGATTCCATCCCAGTAACATGTCTCAACCGAACAGCGCAAGTCTTTTCATCTCTTCTCTACCTTTTCCATCCCTTCTAACACTCTATCACAGTGAAGGAGAACACATGACCGACGCCAGCGGTCAATTGCAATACATTCCCTTTCCGATCTGCAACGAGACGAAACGACCGCTGGAGCTCCTCTTCGGGACCGAAAAGGACATCAATTGCACAATCGACTTTATCAGCGACGCATTCTTCCACCAGATCGAGTACGTCATCCACGAAGACTCGCCGTGGACGTGCCGGATTCCCACGCGGCCGTTGTCCGCGCTCGCCGAGAAATCCGAAGGGCAGGGCGCGCTGTCGTCGCCGGCGTCGTATATTCCGCTCATCATTGCTCTGACGGGGACGCTGCAGCTCTCCCATCTGCATGTCTCGACGCATCTCAACGTCTTGGTCCACGCGGCGCCGAAAAGCGCAGAGCCGGGCGTCATCCAGGCCGCGACGGCGTATAGTATCTCCACCCCGGCGTTGGCTCCAGAGAGGATTATTATTGGAGATAGTCTCCCCTTGCGCTTCAGCGTCAGGTGGTATCCCACTACAAACCTCCCGAGTGGTTGGCAGGGCGTCGGAGGACATATCTACGGTACGACGCTTGTTTATTGTTTATTGAGCGCCGGAGCGGCGGTGGCGGTATGTTTTGCGTATTTCAGAGGGGTGGAGTTACCGAGGAGGTTGAGAAGTCATGGAAGAGAGAGGATGAGTGGGATGGAAGTCGGGAATAATAACATGAACAACAATAATAATAATAATAGATTAGGTGGATGGGGATATGGAATCAACACTTCATCGTCAATGGGAAAAAGAGATTGATGATGATGTTTATAATTATATAGAAATGAGTGATGATGACAACGACGATGAAATGATTTCACCCAATTAGTCCTCTAGATCCACCCTCACTATAGAATACCACCATCTTCCATACTCTTCTAGTAACCATTTCTGCTTCTTCGTCAAGCGTCTCTTCTAATTCCTTCACTACTTCCTCTGCAGTTCCGTGTCGGGATATTATATCTTCAATACTACCGACTAGTAAATCTTCTTGCACACCCAACGCTTCCATGATTTTCCGTTGGATATACGGTCGAAGCTGTTCCATAATGACTTTTTGTGGTAAAAATTCCCACTTGATCTTCCATGAGAATAAAGTTTCTGCATCGTTTGGTATGCTCTTTGCTAATTCACCTGACGCACGTGCTCGTTCTTCATCAGTCATTCTTTCACCATCTGCCAACGGTTTGAATTCAACAGGTACATGTGGTTTCCTCTCTGGTCCTGTTGTAGTTGTATCATCTTCATCGTCTAGTAGATTCTCAACTTGTGCCATTGTAGAAGTAGTAGCTTTATTGTCATTTTTATCATTGGAAATGTCATTGACAGACGTCTGATCCTTACCGAATCCACCAAATCCACCAAGATTGAGACTAAATGCTTGTGGCTCAATGTGCTCTTCACGAACACGTCTTGTATCGGCAGGTACTAAACGGGATCTATCTGTTTGTTTACGTTGTGATTGAATTTCCCATTCTTCAGCACGTCGATCATCTTCGTCAGCCCTTCTTTCTTCTTTTCTTGAGTGACGACGTTGATTTCTCCATTCTTTTCTATCCTTGTAAAATATTTCACTTGATCTTCTACTTTCATCATTGTCGTTGAATTCTTTCAATTTCTCCTCCAATTCATCTCTTTTCTTATCACGTGCCGCTGTTTCGGTGTTGTCTTCTTTTTCCATTCTTTCTACAGCTTTTGTATGATGTTTTTCTTTGGTCAACCATCTCTTCTCTTGTTCGATATAAGTCTTCTCCAATTCTTCATCTCTAGTCATTTGACGTCTCTTTTCCAACTCTTCATCACTAACGTTTTCATCACCTTCATCGTCATTATCAGCTTGAGTGAAATTAACGCCATTGATATAATCTTTTGGAATTTGTAAGCCACGAAATCCTCTTGGGCCATTGGGAACATTCCCACGGGGTCCAATTGGGATGTTATTCGTACCCCCTGGACCCTTTGGCGCAGTCGGAGGAGGTGATGCAAGACGATTAACTCGACCGCCACGAGATCTCTCTTTTTCTGCCTTTTCCATTTCTTCTTCTATTCGAAGTCTTTCAAGATCACGTTTATTACTCCTTTCTCTAAATGCTGCAATTTCTGCTGCAACTGTTTCTCTCATTTCTAATGGAATATCGGATAATTCATCCTCTCCAGCAGCAGGTACAGCAACAACTTCAGCTTGTTCTACTGTTTGTGGATCAAATTCCATAATACCGGCATTATGAGTGTCATTCATGTCATGGCCATTTATGAGTTGACCATTATTAGTATGATTATTAATCATTGATCGTAAATCATCTTGTGCAGTGTCTAATTTGAATTGAAAATCATTTTCGTTACTTTTCGTCCATTGTTTGATATATTCGACAGATTGTGGATCTATTATAACCTGAAATGGATTAGTATCAATAATGTCTATAGATTGTCAGTGAAAGACATACCATTAATTTGGCCGTCTTTGGCTTATCTTGTTCATCCTTCTCTACAACACCGTTCTTTGATAATGGTACTCTCAACTCTTCAAACAACTTTGTAGCAAGTTCTAAAGACGACGAATCCTCATATTCTGCAAATCCAAAATCACATAATTTATTATCAGCATCAGTAACTCTTGACCATCTCCTTAAACCTCGTCCAACATTCAATAATTCTTCCAAGAATGTATCATTCGGTATACCCTCAACTAGTCCTCCAATATAAATTGTTCGTGCGACTTCTTCTTTTGTAAGCGGCTGTAAATTATTATCCCGAGATCGCGTATTATCTCCACCAAGTCCTGTTCGTCCTCGATTACCATCTCTTTGACCATTTACAAGATTTGCTCCAATACCTCCTAATCTATCTTGTCTTCCTTGTTGAGAAGGTAAACCCATTCGAATGACAGGCGCATTAAAATTTATACCTGCAGGCACTTGAATTTGTGACATGTCTATAGCAGACGTGGCTGTTTGTGATGGATGAGAGATGCCACTAACGGGTGATGGACCCATTCCAGGAGCACTTGCGAAACTTGGCGCTGGTCCAAGATGAGGAGGAGCACCTGGAAAGGATCCATAGCTTTGAGGTTGACCAAATGTGGACGGGGCTATTATCGAGTAAATAAGCACGTATTCCAATGTTACATAATGTCTGACTTACGTGGACCATAATTGTATGCCATTGTCAAGATTGCGATCCAGAATAGATAAACAACAAGCCAAAACAACAAGCCAAATGTAATTGGAAAATCCGAAGAGGGTCGGCAACTTTTTGACCTTGCCATTGTGATGATATGGATAACCGGAAAGTTTTACAATATTATTATTCAAACCACCCCAATAGGATGAAGAAATTAAGAATGAGATTTAACACATCATAGACATGCGGAAGATAGTAGAATCCTTATCAAGACCGTGTATACACGCACAGAGATCGATATATTTCATACCTAATTATGGCATAATTCAACCGCAATGTATTGTAAATCAACAAAATTTCCAACGTCGACATCAATCAACTACGAATTCACAAAATGATGATAACAATTCTAGCTCTTCTCAACCACTCGATCAAGGACTGAAAGACTTACTTGATGCATCACCCGATCTTAAGCATGGGCCTACATTAAAAACCTCGACTCATGGATCGCGCTTGTCATCAACACAAGCCCAAAATACACGACAAACTCCCCAATCACGTATACATAGTTCCACATCAACCTCAAGTTCGTCTAGTAACCGTTCGTATTCGTTACCTCCTATATCCTCGTCGAAAAACTCTGGCGGAAATCTTTCGGCCGAGTCTACACGCTCAACTTCGGTCATGAGCAATTTACTGAATGATTTTCAAAAGGTGCATATTTCCAATGTCCCACCATTATCGACTCGACTAGATGTCAACTTTATGGATGAATCGCTTGACGTATCAGGCTCTGTCGATCCACATGGCCGTCTGCGCGCATTACGTACTAGTGTAAAGAAGATGGATGTTTTACCATTACCATTACCAATAAGATTAGGACCTACAATAGGTCGAACAATAAGGGTTGATCCGGATAGAAGTATAGATGTTGCTAGAGCATTCAAGTTGTTGGATATGCTGGTAAAGAGGAATAACATCAAGGTAGATGAAAGACGACAAAAATTTCATGAACGAACTGGTATCAAGAAAAAGAGACTGAAAAGTGAGAGATGGAGACGATCTTTCAAAGATGGATTTAGAGGAATGATAGAAAAGGTCATGAAGATGAAGAGGCAAGGGTGGTAGTTTCTCAACATGTGTATATCTGCAGACATTACTGTGACCATATCCTGAACGTCATTCAAGTCGGTATCATGTGATTTGACCTTTTGTGATTTCACTTCTACTCTAGATAACCTATCAAGTATCTCTACGTTGTTGTTCTTATATACGAACTCTTGTATCTTCAGAATGGTCATGTCATGACTCGTTTCACTTTTGAGAGATCATGTTGACATGATAGTACCCCTTATCGAGTTCATCCTCTGTAAATACGAACAACATGGAAAACCCAGTAATCACTCAAGCCACCCCGCCTATCGAAGATGAATTGATGCGCCTGGCTCGTCTTGGAGCGATCAAAGAGATACAAGCACTTTTCGACTCTGGGAAATATGACGCCAATTCGAGCGATGCGCAGGGAATAACTCCTCTTCACGTATGCCAAATCTATCCCAAGTATACACCTCAAACTAATGAAACAACATAAAGTGGGCAGCATATAACAATCATCTACCACTCGTACATTTCCTCCTCACATCCGGTGCAGATCCCAACGCCAGAGGAGGCGACGCACATGCTACACCTCTGTTATGGTCGAGTCGACGCTCTCATCTCGCCATCATGCAAATCCTCCTCTCCTTTGGCGCTAATCCACTATTGATTGACGACGCAGGCTATAACATCCTCCATTGTGCCACTTTAGATGGGAATCTGTTCCAATTGGTCTTTCTCCTATCTTATAACCAAAAAATAATCCCAGTCGATTGTAAAGATTCACAAGGTCATACGAGTCTCATGTGGGCGGCTTATAAAGGTCATTCATCTTGTGTGGAATTACTATTACGATATGGAGGTGCGGATGTAGAACAAAGAGACGAAGGAGGGTTTACAGCATTACATTGGGGATTGGTAAAAGGAGATATGGCTTGTGTGAGACGGTTGATAGAATATGGATCTGACGTCGAAGCAAAGACCAATGATGGAAAGACGCCGGAAATGGTAGCAAAAGAAATGAACTCTACATTGGTCTTTCAGAGAGCATTGGTTGAAAATGGTCTAGATGTTCGTGGGGGCAAGAGTAACGAAACAATGGCCATGTTGGAATCGATGGGGGTGAAAGATAGGAAGAAATTTATATGGACTTTCTTTTTATGTTTTCCTTTTATAGCCATTGGTGTGATGTCTTGGTTTTTGACTTTTTTACATGTTTACTTTGCTATACCATCAGTCCTAATCTCCGGGCTTGGTATATATCTGATGACGCTAAAAGTATTGAGTATGAGAGTACAGGATTTCTCAGAGTCATCAAAGACGGTAAGATAATTTGTTAATATTATCAGCCTCTCCACTGACATTATAACACAGCCTTTTCTAGCTGGTATATTTGCAGGGACTTTGACCTGGGTTGGTATTCTATATACATTCCAGATCTTAACATGTAAGTCACGTCAAGTGACGAATCAATTGTTGGCTGACATTTAACAATCGTTAGCTACTATACGGATACATCCATTTCTCAATATAGCATTCATTTTTATGTTTATATTATGTACAAGATTTTATTTCAGTGCAATGTGTGCTGACCCTGGATATATCCCAAAACCATCATCCCGTCAACAAGTAAAAACAGTCGTGGAAGAACTGATTAATAAAAATGCTTTTAACGAACGACATTTTTGTACAAGTTGTATGATACGAAAACCTATGAGAAGTAGACATTGTAAACAATGTAGAAGATGTATAGGCAGGACTGACCAGTATGTGTTTGATTTTTTTCCTTTCTCCTGAACTTGTGCTAATCAATCTATGAATAGTCATTGTCCTTGGGTGGATAATTGTGTTGGTATAAACAATCATCGTCATTTTGTTCTATACTTGGTTACACTTTTCATGGGCATAATCTTATATGTCCGACTTTTTTCATCCTGTAAGTTTTGGGCATTCGAGATGATTGTGGTGATTATTCCTAATGGTTTGCAGATATTATCCAACTTGTAGATGATGCATCTGGATCGACGTCAACATGTAATATTCTTCCTTTATTCATCTGTAAATATTATTCCAAATCTCCTTTTATAACATTGATCACCGGCTGGACCGCACTTCAACTTTCATGGACATTTGCCTTGTTGGTTGTTCAATTATCACAAATTGCTCGAGGCATAACAACATACGAAGCTTTACGAGGTCATACCATCGGTCCCGTAACGTCCGCGTTGACGACTGGCAGTTTAGATCCAGTCGAAACAGCAGGAACTATACCACTGGCTGAATCCAGTTCTGATTCTAGGATTAATATCCAACAACCTGGCACGGGTGACTCTTCAACATCAACCCTTCTCGATGCAACAGATCCTTTCTCACCCCTGTCTCCAAACGAAAACTCTTCCCCTTCCAAATCTTCAAAAGTGAAGAATAAATCAATAACCACCTCGTTTGCAGAAATCCTCGGTCTTACCACTGTAATCCAAACGCTTTCTGTGATGAACATGACTAGACTGTTTGGCGGACGTAAAAAATCCCCATCATCATCTTCACGAGTAACTTTATCGTCGGAAGAAGAAGAAAATACTTCCAATGTCTTTTCATCGGGTATTTTCAACAACTGGACGGATTTCTGGTACGACGCTCCTGAAGCTATACATCCCCCAACATCATCATCATCATCATCGTCCTCTCAGCCTTTTCAAGCTCGTAATAGCAGTAGCTTCACGTCTTGGTTGAAGAATATCTTCATCTTTGCCGGCCAAGGAGGTAGGAAGAAAGGATTCGGACCGCATGGAAACGTATTGATTAAAGGAGCAGTACAGTTCTCTGGTGATCTTTCATCTACTATCCCTGACGAGAACGAGCATGGTGATAATGACAACGACGATAATGGTGGTGTTGGACAAGGCGGGAGAAGAAAAGTCATTTCTGCATATCATGGTTCTAGTACAGGCCAATCTCTACCAGAAAACAACGGAGTCGGTAGATTGAAAAGACAAAGAGTTGATTATTTTACGTTTTACGAGTTGTTTTGGTTAAACGGACAGGATAGAAAGGGTAGTATAGCTTGACTCAACTACCAATCTTCTACCACATTTATTGTCTCATGACTTGTAGTGAATAAAAATAACCTCGATGATAGAAACTAATCACGCTTTCATGGTAGATAAAAACCCACCAATGTCGAATTCTTCCTCGTATTGCTTCTCATCCCATAGTTCACCCATGTCGTCCAAAATACCTTTTTTACCCTTTTGTCGGAGATTTCCTTCTGCGTCGACAGCGTCATTCTCATCTACTCCGTCACCGACATTCTTTTTATTACTCGACGTGTCGAGCGTGACGCCGTCGTCTTCCGGGTTCGAACTGCCGAAATTAAACAAGTCTAAAATCTGATCCGTCTCCATCGTACCGAGTCCTGCGTTTTGTTGATTGACGACTGTTGACGCGACGTCGATTTTGAATCGTTGTAGACTGGATCAAACATTAGTTTTATTTCCGTAGTGTCATGAATGGATGTACAGGATGGGGACTTACTTTAGAATCTTTTCCTCCAGAGTACCTCTGGTAATCAATCTATAAACATTGACAACCTTCTTTTGACCGATTCTATGCGCGCGATCCATAGCTTGAAGATCTTTTTGAGGGTTCCAATCGTGTTCGACAAAAATAACGGTATCGGCTCCAGTCAGATTCAATCCCAAACCTCCAACACTGGTAGTTAGTAAAAGACAATCGATAGAAGGATCGGAATTGAAATTATTAACGATATCTTGTCGTTTTGACGCTTCGACACTACCGTCTAAACGAGAAAATGTAACAGAAGGTAACATTTTACGAAGTACAGTGTCTTCTACCATGTCAAGCATTTCTTTCATTTGACAGAAAATCAATGCTCGATGCGGAGATACAGCTTGATCTGCAGTAATCATTTCTGTAGAAGATTGTTTAGAAAGAGTAGGAGAAGTACCAATACCACAATCTACTAACAAATCCCGAAGAGCAGTAAGTTTAGGAGCATGTATTGGATCTTTCAAACTAGTATTTCTCGCGGCAAGATATGCCTGAATTGCATCATATTGTTTATGACCTTCTTTCATCACCATTGCGGGAGAATTACACAATTTACGCATGTATTGAAGTGCTTGGAAAATGTGCTGTTTAGCTTCTTTATCACCAGAACCAGCTTCTTGAGCAAGTTTGCTACCTTCTTTACGGGTAAAATCTTCAAACAATTTTTTCTGAAGATCAGACAAATCACAATAATAATTCTGTAATATCTTTGGAGGAAGATCGTTCAGTACTTCCTCCTTTAATCGTCGAAGTAGAAATGGTAATACTTGTTTATGTAAAGCTTCAATCGCCAATGCTCCAGCTTCTTGTTCTTTAGACGACGATTTACTAAATCTAGATGCAGCAATAGGTTTTGCAAATCGATCTTGAAATACCTTTTCAGTTCCGAGAAAGCCTGGCATTAAAAAGTCAAACAACGACCACAATTCGAGGACATTATTTTGAATAGGAGTTCCAGATAATATCAGTCGATGATTACTGACTAATTTCTTTACAGCCATTGTAGTTTTTGCTTTTGGATTTTTGATCAAATGACCTTCATCGAGTACGCAATAATTCCAAGCGACTGGGCCCAATATATCGGCATCGTTACGACAAATGTCATACGACGTTATAACAACATCAGCATCCAATAGTCTGTCACGAACTTTACCTCGTTCCGATGGTGGACCGACATAAGCCACGGCTTTTAAAAATGGCGCATAAGTACGCAATTCCTGTTGCCAGTGGCCGGATAATGTAGGCGGACAGACAATTAAAGAAGGCAATTTACGCGAATTAGGGTCACCAGTCTTTTCATATTCTTCTGCTCTCATATGATGATCTGATGCGACCATGCATAATGTCTGAAGAGTCTTGCCCAATCCCATATCATCACAAAGTACTCCATGAAGATGATAACGGTTTAAAAAGGCTAACCAGTTGACACCTTCTTGTTGATATGATCTCAATTGAGCTTTGATAGCAACAGGGATTGTAAAAGGCTCAACCTTTTTAGGATCAAGCATTTGTGCGATAAATTTCCGTTCTTTTTCACGACCTTTTAATAATTGTTCAGAAAGACCTGGAGGATCGGGTATTCCTGCTTCCAAAGGTACGAGTTTGACAAGAGTAGCAAAAGCCGTCGTCGCAATAAGTCGAACTCCATTATCAGAATCACTCATTCGACCAAGGACGGGGACCAATAAGAAAATGACATATGGTAGAATATCATCCTCCATGACATGTATTAAATGATAGATGCATTCGACGATACCTTGACGATCATAAAGATCTTCAGGATTACCTATAAAAGGTAGGACTGAATCCACTAGTACTGTAAATCCTTTTACAGGAATAGTACTACAGATACTAGCAAAGCATTTTGCTGCAGCATAGCGTAGAACTGCCAATCTAGAACGCATAGCTTTGATAATCAAAGGCATAAGCTCAATGACAAAATCATGCAGCTTAACATGGAAAGATGGTAAAAGTGCTCGAAGTGAAGATAGAGCATCTACAACTTCTTGACCAGCAGAATTGTCAATGTCAGCAGTAAAACAATGCCGTATTGGTTGTTCGATTAATAACCTAAGCGTGGGAACTTTTTCAAATAAATCTTCTCCTAGTAACACGCATAATTGATCAAGTGCCTCCTTTGCTCCTCTTTTCGTTATTTTTGCCGCACGTGCTTCCCGTTCATACTTGACAGGATCTGGTCCTTCTTGAATATCCTCGTCTTTTTGTAGAGAAAGTATTCCAGCTTCTTTATTTGCGTGAACATGAAATTCAGGTGTTTCACCAGTCTCCATGCAATAAAACTTTACCAAATTACCAACGATTTTATCGACGATCTTGCCTCGTCCATTCTTTTGGAGAAGATTTACGAGATCGGCCGCTGAACATGCCGATCTTTTTTGTAACTCTGCATTAGTTTCGTCCTTGACACTGTCCATCAAAGCCTTTATTAGATTCTGAGGTTTCTTAGGCAAAAAGTTGAATGAAATCAATGACGCTGCCGCGGCAGCTTTAATACGAACATCTCTTTGTTCATTTACTGTAATTGCTTCGGCAATCGCCGTGTCAGCATCAAATTTGGCTGTCGTCAAAGATTCGGATGCTGTTATCCGTTGGGAAGCCGAAAGGGACTTGACTAAACGATCATATTCTGTGCCCACCAATTTCTGCGCATTTGCCAAACTAAAAGCGTTTTTGCCAGCTTCTGGTTCACATTGTACAACGACAGCTATAGTTGGAAGTTTTTGGGCATTCACTTGTGCTTTGTCACGGAAAGTGTTTAGCAATACTTGACATTGAGCTCTGACGATTTGCAAGTAGCTTGTTAAATCGCCGTAACATGTCGGCCGTTCCTCTTCCACCAATGTCAGAACCTTTTCACTCAACTTATCACTCAGCTCATGAGATGAAAGTTGAGCTTTGGCATATTCTTCTATAACAATTGCAGCGAATAGTTGTGTTGTAGACATTGGTGAATCCAAACCTTGTAAGAGCGGATGTAAGAATGCGCTAATTTTCATATCGGACGGCCATAACGAAATTAAGATCCCAAGGGCTTTTGCAGCATGTGTTCGTGTTCTAATCATAACATCAATACCCACAAGATCTACATCTCCATGCATCATATGCGCATCTATGTTATGTGAAGTATTTGAGGGTACTGCCGCCTCTTTGGCCGGCTTTTCAGTTTTTCTTCTCTTCTTTGCCGGTTCAAAAGAACCACAATCAACATGTGGTGACTTTCGAGTTGCTAGAGTACCTGTAGGTTGATAACAATGTCCAGATGGACGCATGATGAGTGTCACATTCATAGGAATAGGATGTCGAGAAACACCAATGGGATGTAGAGTCAATTGAATCAATGCCGCTAAATGCTCTCGCAATTCCGAGGCCAAGTGTTGGTTATCTTGATTAGCCAAAACTTTGATCATACTAATCCAGACTTGTAAGCTTAATTTTAAAACTCCTTCATTTCGTTCCATAAGCAGATTTTGGTACATTAGTCGAAGAGCTTTGCCATTTACCCAATTTGTACCGTGGTCCATCTGAATGTCTAAAAAGGTCAAAAGAGCTCGTAAAACTGCCGATCTTACTGTTATGATAGTGTGACGGAAAAAGGGGAATAATCTGGGCACAAGTTCTCCGAATGATTGATCGGGATCCTCCAAAGCGTTCTTCTTCATCGCATCCAAGACTTGTGGAAAACTACACAACTTGGCTAGCAAATCCATTACTGCACCAGTACTTGCGCTTAAATCATCACTGAGGTCAGAGAGACATGCCCAAACGACTTGTATTAGATTAGACAATGCTGCAGGTCGTTGAGTTATGAATTCGTTCGCCACTGGGATCAGAGTCGCAGCACTAACAGCTCTCACGTCATCATCATTATCAGCAAGTCCTTTGATCACACATTCCAAAACTCCATCAAGTAATTGATCATTCTTCATCAAAAGATCGCTTCTAACCGCTACAAGATATCGCATCCCAATCATTCCACCATGACAAGCATGCCAGATGCGTTTGTTAACTTTGAGATCCTTTTGCATGATTAATCGATAGAATATCTTATTTACTGCTTGTACAGATGAAGGAGATAAAAATTGAAACAGCACCCCGAGAGCTTGTCCAGCAGTCTCTCTGATTGGCGCTATTGCAGTATCTGATACATAATCGGCAAATCGGTCGAGCATCAAGATACAAGATAATCTACAAGCCAAATCATCCAACCATGCTTGATTCAGTCTTTCATTTTGTAACCGTGATTTGCCAACAATCTTTCCAGCACCAGCTCCATGGCTACGTATTATTTCACGAATACCCATAGCAGCGCCATGTCGTATCTCCCATCGAGGATCAAACAGATCAATCGTCAAGAATTCGCAAAGTCGCTCGAATGGCCATTCTTCTTTACCTCCTTCCTCCATCTCTACTTGCAATGCCGACTTTTCAATAGGCGCAGCGCCCTTGAATTCAGAAACAACTCGCGTATCGTCATCTCCATTTCTTCGCTCCAAAGAGAAATACTCGGCTGTCTTTTCATCCTCATCTTTGATCTCAGGCTTGATGCCCTCCTGCAACGACGGTAGAACCTCGTCACTTTTGGTTGTAAAGTCATACTGGAACTTTTTATTGTCACGTTTGAGTTCTTCTTTACGTCTGCGTTTGAGCATGTTAAGTTGTCGTTTGCTCATCGCTTCAGATGAAGCTTGATCGTTTGGATCCTTGCCAAAAGAAGAATGAGGATGAGTCGGAAACGTCCCATTGTTCAAATTAGGTGAAGACTTTTGATCCCCGGAAGTCAAAGTATGATTGACGGTGAGATCTTTTGCGTTTACAAGATCTTCCTCAATATATTCACCAGCAAGACCTAGTCTTGACGTTAAAGTCTTTTTCTGATGCGCCAATCTCTCAGCAGGATTCAGACCTGCAAGAGCAAAGTCATATTGTTGGCCAGCGCTGGCCAAAAGTTCTTTTCCATAACTCAAGATCGATTCCACGTCAAGAGTACTCAGTCGCAGTTGATCTTCAGAACTGTATTGTTCATCTGGATCAAACTTCACATCACTTTCTTCCTCTTTGACTTCAGTTTTGATCACTTCAATGTCATTTTCATTTGGCTCAAATTTGGGAGCATGCTCGACAATACCTCCAATTGCTTTTGCTGCAGCCGTCCGCGTGTCCCAAGAATGAGACCGGAGGTATGGGACTACACGTGTTAGAAGATTAAAGAGTTCATCAGGATGATTTTTTTGAACATCTGCAAGTTGTTGAGCAGCAGTGTTACGAATTAATTGTGTACTACCAGTCTCAAGCAGTCTATCGTATCAAAGTAGTTAGTTAGTAATTGGAAAATGGTATTTGTAGTCAAAATTTGCTTTTTGATATAACTCACACTACAAGACGGTCGAGTCTATGGAAAATGTTTAGTGAAAGTTCTCCAATTATAAATGACGTAACGTGACTTACCTGCTTGAACTCATTATGGATTATTATATCAGTTTCAAGTTACGCGTAATCTTCTTTGCAATAATCATGGAAGCATTGCAAGTACAAATTGAAAGAAGAAAAAGTTATCGAAATACAAGCACCCATTGGTAAAAACAATCATATAAAAATAAAAAAAGAAATTCCGATTATTATATCGAAAATGAATATCAGTGATGCGCCGAATTTGTAAGCGAAACTTCCATTATTATTTTTTGAATAAATTTGGAGGGGGTGAGACCTGAGCCAAAAATGAGGGCACCTTTATAGCTTTTGAATGAAATCCGAACCGATTGACAACAGAACTTTAACACGTTTAAGAAATTGCCAGACCCACATTTTGACATGATATTTTTTTTGCTGCCCTCATTTTTTTTACGGAATTTATCATCATAATTATCAGAAAGCTCGTTCGTTGGACATTATTTGGCTAATCGAAACAAATAAACAGACACAAAATCATGTTCACAGTCACATTACAACAAAAAAAGATAAAACATGACACTTTTGTAAAAGCTGAACATTTTATTGACATTTCTTTTTGATGTCGTTATGCTTTGCTATCATTCATCATACTACTTCAACTTCCTTGCCACATCCTACATCTCCATTTCATCTATGCAATCTTACACCTAATAACCATACTCTGCCAACTGCTTTGTCGTACTCTCGCTGATCGTAGCATTCTTCTTTGCGTCGACTAATTGTTTTTTCGCGGCTTTTTTGCGTTCGTAATATGCAGCACTCTTTACCTTTCTCTTCTCTTCCAATCTGTAAAATAAGATTATTAGTAGTCGGAGAATAAAGAAAATATCATGTCAAAAACTTACTTGGATACAACATCTTGGTATTTCCATCCGAATTCGTGACCGAGTCTACCAACGGTACAGTATTTGCGACCGGGCTTCAATCTGAGCACACGTAATGCTTGTGGGACAACGACACGCTTCTTGCGATCATATGGAGAGGGTATACCCTCGAATGTTTTCAGGCGCTCCAATGCGGCAGCACCTCTGGCAGTCTTATGTGGCATCATGCCTCGGACAGTTCGCCAAAACATTTTAGATGGAGCTCTGTAATGCCAAGGACCTATAGTTCAAAAGAACAAAAAGCATGTAAGCTTTCTCTGCAATTTTATAAATCATAAAAGATTGTGCAGGATCAATCATCACACCGTGAAAGATGTGATGAGGTGTCTGAAAAGACGATGTAGCGTACCTCCTCTAGTCGCATTGAAACGAGTTTGCTTTCGCATGAAAGCTTGGTATTTCACTATCAAGAATATATGTCAGCCTATCGTACTACAAGATCTCCCTATCGACTATTCTCTCTTGCATGATTCTTTTTTTTTATTTTGGGAGCGGCTATTGTGTATTGTCTGGAAAAGGATCGGAAGGATAATTGCCTACGCTTTGCGCGGAAAAATTCTCCAGAAATGTTGAGAGCCTCGCATCGGACTACGACAATCTTCTGTCCGTTAAGGAGCTGCTTTGCGACTGTACTAGCCAAACGACCAAGTAAATGGCCCTTGCCATCGATGACAACCTATGAATAACGAGATGTTAGTGTTTTCCTTTTTTCGTACCAAGTTATCCGACGATAAGATGCTCAAATAGCAGTGCATTGTAAGAAAGGTGATTTGATGAAACATACAACTGGCTCGAATGTCGACATGGTGATATTTGTCGAAGTTGTTGATGGAAATTTCCGAATACTCTTTTCTACAATTGAAGATTGTGAACGATCAAGATTTGCAATGGTGGTGGGTGAGAATTTCAAGGTTGAACTTCGGCTAAACCATTATTCTAATCTTCAAAAATCTACAGTGATATAAAGTTGCTGAATTGCGAGTTTATGTCATGTGATATAATATTGATATAGTGGGTTATTATTAAAAAGGAGATTTGGTATGCAAATAGAAAATGTGAAAGAACGCTAATCGTACATCATATACATCATGAACTCATTTATTATTAATGGCAGTATCCAAATTTGTAAGAACTTGCTGTGTTTGTTTGACTATCTCTTTCCGCCTCGCACGAGCGTTCACATCATCTGTTTCAACAGCGTCAAGCTTGAGAAGAACTTGCTGCAAGATTGTTTCACTAAGACGTTTATGCTCATATTCTCTCTTGATAATATCTTCCGGTGGATTAGATCTATATGCATCGATTTGTGGAATGAATGATTGTAGAGTTTGGTATAACATTTCCAGTTTTTCCTGCGCGGTTACTGGTATTTGTGGTTTTGGAGTGGCGGTTCGGGATGGTGGCATGCTGTCAGTATTTGCTAACCCTCTAGAATCGATACTGTCGTTTCGCTTCTTGCCCTTTTTCTTTTTATTACGATTTCTGTTCCTTTTACGCTTGACCTGATCAGATTTATTCGCTTCACCTTCTGCTTGTTCCGATCCTTCTTCCGAATCTGATGAGCTATCCGGACTTGGTGAGGAATCTCCGTAAACACACATTATTTCAGCGTTATGAATCAATCCTTCTTCTCTGCAATTTCGACTTTCATCCTTGAGTGTCTTTCCGCGATATAACAACTTTAATCGCTTGGCATCAGCATCTAATTTTTTGGCAGCCTGTTCCTTCACATGAGCTATGGTCAATTCTCCTCTGTCGATCGAATGAACAGGGAAATGGATCTGAAACGCATTACGTTTGTTTTTTATGATCAAAATATCAGTTTCTCGGTTTGTGTCGCTTTTATCATCATAATCGCCATTATTAAGATCTTCGGATGTTATGTAGCTAAAATCTGCATCACTAACTTTTGTAGGACTGTGCTCAGTTGTGGGAGATTTAGTAAATGGTGACCATCGTCCAGACAGTTGACTCAGACGTTGTGACCACGACATCGCCGGGTAGTTCTCTAATCTAAAAAGATTCAACAGTGAAGTTTTATTATTACTTGCTAGTATGACTATGGCTGATCAACTTCCGCCAAGAGTAGTTCCTCCCCCGCAATTTGGGTTTATGGTCGGCGCGGGTAATAAAATTTTTAATGGAATGATGGAGCTCAATTTGCAACGGGACTGGTGGTGATGGAGGCATTTACCACGCCATATAAGTTAAATTGATCACAATGACCAAGCCAATCAATGATTCATTGTAGCGCACTAAAGTCCTCCCCCGCGACTTTCTGCTGCCCGAAGCAAGCTCTCGGCATCCCCAAATGATTCGTCATAAGTCGTTGGAATGATAAACATGCTGTTATGATATCTACAACAAGCTTACGTGAGCAATTCGATGACGATGCGTTGGACACTGCCGATGGCAATATAACCTCCTCAAAAACGGACAATTCGCTATACAAGAGACGAAGAATCACTCGGGCGTGCGATCCATGTAGATTAAGAAAAATCAAATGTACAGGGGATCAGCCGTGTAATCATTGTAATACATATTCATACGGTACGACCTTGTCAGTTTTTTTTCCATTTTGACTACCGGACTGAAAAATAGTACTATAGAATGCTCCTATGACCAACCAAGTCAAAGAAGACGAAATCCATCGGCTTATGTTGAAGCATTGGAGGCTCGAGTCGACAAAGTTGAAAAGTTGTTGCGCATAATCGCACCCAGCCTGGATCTAAATAATCCAGCGATTGATATAGCACTGCAAAATGGGAACTTGCTCAAACTTCTACAACAAGGCAGCGCAAGTGAAATCTTGACTCCACCGATTGCCGCAGACTCTGTCCAAACACCACAGTCCCCAACAAAGGCCTCTGGGGTTTCGGAGAATGATGCAGCATTGGAATCTATGATCCGTGCTGTTGGGCAGATCGAATTGGACGAGCATGGGAATTGGGACTTTCATGGACATTCATCAGGTCTTAGCTTTGTTAGGCAGATGCGCGCGGAATTGGGCACAATCATGGGACCCGATACACAGTCGACACCATATATCAAAGCATTTCCAACTACAAGAGTCGTTGAATCACCAAATAAACTACCGAGCGCTGCATCAACGCCCGGAGGACGACAAGCTGCTGCCCCGGCGGCAGATTTGCCAAGTCATGTCATAGCAAAGGAACTGTGCGATGCAGCGCTTACGGCACACTCTGTGGTACTCAAAGTTGTCCATACACCTTCTTTCTGGAAATCATTTGACAGTGTCTATGCAGTGTCATCAGAGAATTGGAATGCGGATGATCGTAAATTTATACCTGTTCTTCATAGTGTACTAGCGGTTGGCGTTCTCTATACAAGTCGTGGTGGCAATGCAAATTACGAGGAAACGATCGAGAAAGGGTAGGCTAAAAGAAAGTTAATGGCTGTCGGAAGATTATTTTTAAAGCTGACATGACTAGTATGGTATATTTCAAGGCCGCCAGACAAGGCATGGATATTGCAGACGTTCGAGATTTACCATCGGTACAAGCTGTTATATTTATGATCTTCTTCCTCCAATCTTCATCTCGTCTAGCTCAAACTTACCCATATATTGGTATCGCGATTCGTGCCGCCATTCGTCTGGGATTACATCGATCACTCCCAAATAATGGCTTTAATATGATTGAACTTGAAATGCGGCGGCGAATCTGGTGGACGATCAAGAGTTTGGATGTATATATCGGCGCGTTGATTGGTCTACCGCAAGGATTGAATGAAGATGATACCGATCAAGAGCTACCGTCCGAGGCAGAGGATGCAGACATTACAGAGACTCTGATCAATCATCCTTCTCCTGGCACGATAACATCAATGACTGCCTTTTGTATACACGCGCAATTACTCAAAACCCTGACTAAGATTGTTAAAAAGGTATATCCTCTGTCCACGGATGTGAATACCAGATCGTATACTATACTTTTCTCTACTATACAAGAAATAGAACTAGATCTTGTAGAGTGGAAGGCCTCCTTGCCGTCACAATTCGACCCAGCAAATGAGAATTTGAAATTTGCACGGTGAGTTCGATTCGCAGTAATGTATATTGAGTGTATTATTTCCCTCCTTGCTAAGTATGTTATTATAGACCGCAGCAAGCACTTCGCGTGGCTTATGCATTTTGTCAATTGCTTTTATATAGACCATCTTTACATTTTGTAGCAGCCGAGAGAAGGCACAAGCCCAATGATCAACGCGGATTAGCGTGCGCAAAGAGCTACATTGGCGTCTGTCGAAACTTGATAAATCTTTGCGATGCTGTTCACAAGAGAGGTAAAATCCTTGGTCAAACCTGGTTTTTACTCGTACTTGGTTTTTTTGCAATACTCTCGCTTGTCTATTTTGCAGCTGAGAATCCCGATAATGCAACCACAGTAGAATTAATGAAAGATGCTTTGAGAGGTAAAAAGATAATAGACGATCTTAAGCATCAAAGTTTGACAGCCAACAGAACTGCATCCACATTAAAAGTACGAGGTTCGAGCGTCTCCATACTAGACCTATACTAATGCGATTATGTAGCTTATTTTTGCTCGTCTCCCTGAATGGATGCGTGACGGTCTACCAAACCCAGATTCGAAGAACAGAAGGAGCACAGTTGAAGAAGACCAGACAGGAGAGTTTCCCTCAATGCCGATAGCCGGGGAAAAAATCATTGCTACCAATGAAACTAATGTATCTGGTATCGCTTTGACTACATCTGAGAATGTGCTTCAATCCGCCATAAAAGTAGAAACCAATTTACTGGATTGTGAGTCTAGTTCTCGGTGCAGTCCTTACGAGCAACATCCTGCACCATCACCCGATTTCGTGTACGACTCACTTCAACCAAATCAGACCGACATGTCGTCAATGATGTTTTCAGACTCTCGGCCGTTTACCTACCCCACTCAACCAATTGCCTGGCCAAATACAAATGTAGAGCGCGATATGATTGCTCAATCGTCGCAAACTTTGACAAATACATTACATGGTGACAAGTTAGAAGCGCAACTATATACTGTACCATCATTCATGGGACCTCAAGCGGGTTATTTTGGAAGTTTGTGGTCTCAGAATTTCAATCACGATTCAATGCAGACTGGTAATAATCCTCAAGAATACCGAGCTACCATTCAACAAATGCAGTATCAAGAAAATCAAGAACAACTGCGATTACAGCAGCAGCAGCAGCAGCAGCAGCAGAATCATCTACAACATGCTCACAATTACCGACAATCACACCAAACTCAACAAGGTGAGCAATTCAGTCCTATATCGCATGATCAACACGGTATTCCTATCCAGAACTCGGCAAGATTGGACTGGATGGACTCACAACATAGTCAAAGCATGAGGGAATTGAATCTGCATGATATTTTTGGTGCATCGGAATGGGTAGCACCTTTTGGAAATCAGCATGATACTCAATTGTGATGAAGGTTATGTTTTGAAATGTAATATATAATTTGAATGTAATGAGAATGATGTTTATATGAGGATGATTAAATCATGAGGAGTGTTAAGGATGTATATATATTGATTTGCCCTTGCAAGCTCTGTATATTATATTGTCAATAATCATCAAAGCATCGTGGTGATTCCTGGTTCAAACCCTATTTTCAATCACATGCTTCAAGGAGTAACTATTGTTGTTGAGCATTGCTCCCACACGCTTAAAGCGCTTATAGAGGTTTGAAAATACTTGTGTCCTGAAACTGCGTCATGAGATGTTTTAATCCTTTTGGCTTCACGCCATGGCCTGTCACGTTTTGGATAAGCACGATATATGTCATTACTTTGGTCGTGTTGTTATTCGTTCATGAACGCATACCATCTTTTCCTTCAACAGGCATTTCAAAAGCTTGGCCAGGAGTCGATCTAAATATTGCTTGGTCAGACTTACAGACGTTGACAAAAAACAAGCATCCTTTCAATTCCAAAGCTAATCAAGAAGTTCGAGCTTGGCTTTTAGGTCGTATCGAAACAATACTGATTACAAACAACGCAACTTGGCAACTCGAAAGTAGTAGTCCAAATTCTGCATCCCCCAAGTCTTTTCAAGATGAATCTCTTCTGTCTCATGATCGTCAAGTCATCCTCTTTGACGATCGGCTCTCAAATGTCACCAATTCAAACATTACGGCTCCCAATTATTGGGGCTTCTCTTCTTATTTCGAAGGAGATAATATCATGGTTTACATTCCAGGTTATCTCGATGCTCCAGGTCGGTTTTGGGATACTGGAGATACTCTCACGAGTCCTTTGGTACTGGTCAATGCTCATTATGATTCGGTAGCTACAGCACCAGGCGCTACAGATGATGGTATCGGTATCATATCCCTTCTCCAACTTCTTTCTCATCTCACATCTCCCGCTTCGCAATCCGATAATTCACGACTCAGACATGGTGTTGTGTTATTATTCAACAATGAAGAAGAAGATGGTCTACTCGGTGCACAGGCGTTTTCACAACATCCCATTTCAAAACATACTCGAGTGTTTTTAAATCTTGAAGGCGCCGGTGCGGGAGGTCGTGCGGCGTTGTTCAGAAGTACAGACGCAGATATAACTCGAGCTTATGCTGGTGTGAAATATCCTTTTGGAACAGTAGTCAGCGCAGATGGATTTAAAAGGAAATTGGTGGGTAGTGAGACGGATTATGCTGTTTTTACAAATGATAGAATGAATATGAGAGGATTAGATGTTGCATTTATCGCTCCTAGATCAAGATATCATACAGATCAAGATGATAGTAGAGATACACAAAAAAAAAGTCTATGGCATATGCTTTCCGCCTCTCTAGAAACGACAAAAGCTTTGTCAGATGGAAGAGGATGGAATTATAGACATTATAACGAAAAGAAACAAGATGGAGTATGGTTTGATGTGTTGGGTAGATTATTCTTCTTGATCAATATGAGGACAATGTTTGCATGGAACGTGGTATTGTTAGTTGTTGGACCTATATTCTTGATATTCACAGAGGTTATATTACACAAAACGGACAAGTGGTATCCTTTCTCAATAAGCACGTCTCTAAAAATTCGTGAGGATGATGAAATAGTGAGATTAGACGGTCTGAAAGGCTTTTTTAGATTGCCTTTGGCTCTGGCAGTAGCTAGCGCAGCTGTCATTGGCTTGGCTTTTCTCATCACAAAAGTTAACCCTTTTATATTGTATAGCAGTCCTTATCTCGTTTGGGTTTCTATGTTGTCAGCCTTTGTATTTGTAGCATGGTTTTTGACGCGGCTAGGTGATGCTGTGAGACCTTCGGCTCTTTATCGTCTATATGGACTTTTATGGATATACATCATCTCATACGTATTGCTCATTCTTGCTACAGTGGCTACATATCAATTAAAACTTGGCAGCGGATACTTTCTTACAATATATAATGCTTGCTCGTGGTTGGCTTTGTGGATATCTTACTTGGAGTTATTCAATCTACCAACAAAGACGAAATATGCAGGATTGGTTGTTGAGCAAGAAATAGGCCAAGATATAGCTCAAGGAGATACTGCACCTGTTGTTGATGATGATGATGAAGAAAATGACGAGACGGCTAATGAGCGTACCGCTTTATTGTCTTTGTCTGGACATTTACAGAATAGAGGGACTTTTGCTCATTATAATAGAAGACCGAGTCATGATGATGGAGATGAAGACGATAAATTGCTGTTCGAATATGCACCATATCCGGATGAACAGCTCTGGTCAGCAGCTTTACCGTCCTGGACATGGCTGCTGCAGATACTTGTTTTACTACCGATCAATTTGATCTTATTAGGTCAACTCGGACTATTAATCACCAGTGCATTGAGTCAGACTTCTACAGACGGCACTCCATTGACGACAGACCCAGTGGTAAGGATATATCTAGCCATGGCAGCTGTGGCGATATTATTCATACTCCCAATATTTCCTTTTATACATCGATTCAAATGGCAACTTCCAATCATGCTATTATTCGTATGTTTTGGTACAGCAGTTTTCAACCTCACTAGTCATCCATTTAATCGAGATTCCAGACTCAAAGTCAACTTTGTACAGAGAATTGATCTTGACACTGGGGTAAACCGTGTATCTGTATCAGGTATTAGAGGTTGGGTCAGAGAGGTTGTCAATAACTTGCCAAGCGTCTCGCGTGGATATGTAGCTGTTAATTGCACAGATCATGCACCTTTCTGGGCATCTAGACCGGGACATGAAGCATGTATGTGGCAAGGTTTGGCTCCGCAAGTCATGCTGGGATATGGTCAAGACTCGAACGACCACACTCGACATGATATGTTGGCTTTTAAAGACTGGATAGCTTTGAACATTACCAAACTCGACTCGACAGAATCTAAATTTAATCGAGCCCTTGCGGACAATGAGAAGGTCCATTCGTTCCTATTCACTTTGTCAGGAAGAAATACTCGAGCTTGCAGACTTGCATTTGATCAATCACGCATAGTAAATTTGGACTTTACCATGTTGAATGCTGAAACCAATACATCCAGTCCGGAGATGACTCGTACTTTCCCCTCTGATAGCAGTTCCGCTAAGATACCGAATGATATATCCTTCTTTGAGACCGGATATTATCCAGATCTTAGAATGTGGTCTAGAACATTTGATCCTACTTTTAGTGTAAAGGTTGATATTGTAGTAGAGAAAGATACAAGCGTGAAGAATGGAAAAGAGGAAGATAGAATATTTAGAGGTCAGGCAATGTGTACTTGGAATGATGCAAATGATGATGGAAAAAAGATTCCAGCATTGAAAGAAGCCTGGGACTATTTACCTGTCTGGGTTGCAGTGACGAAACGCGGCGATGCACTTGTTGAAGGTGGTAAGAATTGGGCACTGACCTTATAAGATGCGAGTTTGTAGACAGGGGCATTGGTGGTAAAACATTTTATATGCGGATTTATAATTTTCTACACTAAGACAGTATTTAACCAGCGAATGGCAATTCATGGACCACGGAGCACAATTAGCTTGAGCAGAGTAGTAGTAGGAAAACCCAATGTAGAAAAAAGGCTCTGACCGGCCTCGGTAAGGGATTCCCATGTGGTTTCTCAAAAAGGCTCTGCAGTGTTTTGAGCTGCAGTCTATCGTGCCAGGGTGTGCAACAGGATAATGTGATAACTATATCCGAGATGACATCTCTCATGCTTGACACTTGTACGGAGATATGAAAAGGGAGGAGCGTAATAACATCTCTCATGTTTGACACTGTACGGAAAGATGAAAAAGGAGGAGCGTAATAACATCTCTCATGTTTGACACTGTACGGAAAGATGAAAAGGGAGGAGCGTAATAACATCTCTCATGTTTGACACTTGTACGGAGATATGAAAAGGGAGGAGCGTGAGCAAGACAATCAGGTGATAAGATGAGGATAGCATGGTTTTGATCGTCCAGAAGAGGATAAACATCTACTCGTAAATAATGTCGTGAGTAATTACTGGGTTAACAAAATATGATTACTGTAAAGTAGCTTGTAATGATAGTTGAACATGTTAAGCTGAACTTGGAAAAGATTTCGTGCCATCCACGTGATCAGATTTATTTTGATAAAAATTTCCTTGATGACTTTACTTCCTACTTTGCATCGGGAGTACAACAAGCCATAAAGGTTTTGTATTACTTGTCAGGATGAGGTGAGTACCTACCCAGTTACCTATACTATTCTCATGTTCTAACAACTCTACAAGAATCGAAACGTGCTACTTTTGTTCGGCACCTTGCTATCCTTCCAAGGGTATCACATTTGTTCGAAATGACGCCCGTCTCTTCAGATTCTGTAAATCAAAATGTCATAAGAATGTCAGTTATTTTTCTATTCTTTCATATCCATTCTCACAACTAATATTATATATTCAGTTCAAAATGAAGCGTAATCCGCGAAAACTAGCATGGACAAAAGCATTCCGTCGAGCGCATGGTAAGGAAATGACCGTCGATACAACCCTCACATTCGCCTCTCGTCGCAACGTTCCAGTCCGTTATGATCGTGAATTAGTAGCGACAACACTCAAAGCCATGCAACGAGTAGCAGAAATACGGGCGAAGAGAGAAAGAGCATTTTACAAGAATAGAATGAAAGGCAATAGAGCAAGACAGTTAGAGGCCGATCGGAAACTCGTTGCGGAGAACCAACATCTGTTACCTCCTTCAGAAAGAGATATTGTCCCCGCTCTATTGAGAGATACAGAAGATATTATGGAAGAAGTGGATGATTTGGAAGCAGATTTAAGTGCAGAAGAAATGGAAGATTCACTTGACGAAGAGGAAGACGTCTTGGATGAAGTGGAAAAGGAAGAGATTAGATTGGCAGCACAGAGGAAGAAAGATGCGTCGAAGAAGAAGTCAAGTATGAAGCAAAAGACAAAATTGGTGAGAGGCGGAGGTGTAGAAAGGATGGACGTCGATTAATGAACGACATCTTTTTAAAATACGTAAATCTGCACGGGATACGGTTAATGTCTACTGTTACGATGTTTTATTTTCAGCATTTTTTCCTACTTTTAATTATGAATGATCAATTTTTCAATGTATAGCTGCCTCCACGGCTGACACACCGTACGTACTCGTTAAAAAAACTTCCCCCAACCCAGTTCATACCTACAGTATCATTTTTTTTTTCGTCAGGGTCCAAAATTTGTGACAGCAGTTCTCACGTGACTATAAAAAGCTTATTTCTCCATTGCGGTGGGGTATCGCTACTGGTCGATTTTATCGATTTGATATTTATTATCAAGTAATATATTTATTTCTCTGATTTGTGTTGACCTGCCGAGAAATCAAGTTTATAACATGAATCAATCGTCGTCAATTGAATACTATAATACATCATGGCTAGTCTTTCAGCGATTTTGAATGACGAGCCTGCCGATGCCGTTCATCCAGCTCGGTCAGAACCCCGTACTCTAACCAAACCACCCTTACAAATTCCCGAAAACCCTTACATTCACCATGCCGATGCAGCCTCAAGTCCTCAATCACATGTCTCACGACGATTATCAACGACGGAAAATGAAGCTATATTGGCATTGGCAGCATTATCTTCCACGGGCTCGAATCCCCCAACATCTTGGCCAACAAAAGATGTTGATCAGACTTGGAATGTAAATACCCTAGAGGACCAAACGTTATCAAGTTTTTATGACGATCTAGTACATGCTTCGAGGTCACATATTGGAGATGAAAGCGCTCAGTCTATACCGCAACCAATCTCTCCAGAACTCACCATTTCCAGAAGAAGATCTTCACCTACTCTTGAACAGTATCGATATATTTCTCCTGTACAAAGCCGTCAAAGTTTTGATCCATCGTTGCAACTTGCTCCTCTTAACATCACTAATTCTCATCCATCTACTACACGACATGTAGAACACGTTACTAATCCGCCTATAAATACAGTGAATGAAGCTACTCAATCAGCATCAATAACAGCTGTACCTTCAAACAGCACGATTCAGCATTCACCTGCACATTCCGAAGCGACGATAGATAATCAGGACACGATAACGCCGGTTGTAACAGCCGATGCCTCAGTATCAAACGCGCCACACTCTATACCGATAATTCAGCCGACAGCACAAGGGATATTATTACAACAAGAAAGTTCAATTTCAAATGACGTTGACATGACTGAAGCTTCACAAATTCCGTCCACAGGACCAGCTCCCCCAATATCGATGCAGCGCGAGACAGAAATTATGATCAAACCTGAACTTTCACTCGCCATACCTTCACCTTCTCGAGAAAATTCAATCCCAATCTCAACTACGGAAGATATTATGCCGTCCACTACCGCGCGAGGAATCAAAAGACCTGCACCCAAAGCTCTACCTAAAAAGACTGGTGGCAAGAAAGGACGACCTGCAAAGAAGCAAAAACTGTCTGCAACGGTCGATGAGAATTTACCTTCTTTACCTAAACCGAACACAAAAGCAAAAGTAAAAGGCAGTGCCAAGACTCCACTTTCCGCTACGGCAACCCCTCATGGCTCTTCTCCCGCGCCACGTTCAGCGCGTGGTCTTTCGAACCTAGATCGATCCTCGGCTACACCTGTTGTTGAACCCGAGAATGATGATGGCTCCGAGGTGGATGAAGAGGAGGGTACATCAGATCAAGAAGGCAATGTATATTGCATCTGTCGAAAACCAGATACAGGTAGTGTTATGATCGGTTGTGACGGGAAATGCGATGATTGGTATCATATCAAATGCGTTGGAGTCAAAGATCAGGATAGACAGCTGATTGATAAATATATGTGTCCAGTATGTGAAGAAAAGGGTATAGGCGTTACAACATGGAAACGTATGTGTCGTCGAGAAGGATGTAGAAAGCCAGCTAGACTCGCTAAAAAAGACGTTGAACCTAGCAAGTATTGTAGTGATGAATGTGGTGTCGCCTTTTTTCAAGGTATGATGAGCAATACTCGGGAAGTGGCAGATGAAGCTGTCAAGAAAGACGGACGATGTAAGAAGAGCATTACACAATCAATGGAACAATCCTTCAAGGCAAATGATCCTCTAGGTGGTGTAATTAGTGTACACGAATTAAAATCACTAGTCACAAATGCACCTCAGTTGGATCAATTCAAACAACTTGGAAAGGGAGTGCTTAGTCCCCCTGCCACACCCTCCCCAACCAATTTAAGCTCAAATGTGAAGCATACTCTTGATTTTGATAATCTCTCTATAGATGATAGGGAAAGGATACTTGAAATTGAAGTTATGAAAACACAGCTCCGGAAAAGACACACTTTACTAAAGGATCAAGCAAAATTGATAAATATGATTAAACAATCTATATTACGAATAGCAGAAACAAAAGGTATTAAACCAAAAGACATGTGTTTCTATGATGACAGGATTCGATGGAATCTTGATGAAATTGCAGCATGGCGTGACACTTCCATAGGTAAAGAAGCTCTAGAAACCGGAATGCTAAATCTTTCAGATGCTGAACAAAATTCTGATGACGAGCTTGAGAGGGATGGATTGTGCTCCAAGAAAAAGTGTCAAAAACACAAAGAATGGGCAACTATAGCTTTGGAAACCAATCGGTCAGAAATGGCTGAAACTGTCGAGAGAATGCGAAATATAGATCGAGAGGAAAAAGAATTGAGAGAAAGAGCTACCTTGAAAGCTAGACAGATTCACGCCGGTGAATTTGGTGGTACTGTCGAGCATCACTTCATAATTAAAGGGAGAAGGAAAAAATGACACGATAGGCATGACAATATAAATGAACAAGCGTTTAAGAATATTTCTTTGGTTATTTCAGGCAAAATAAAATTATAGATTGTATAATATATATCCGAGACACATCAACAATAAAAGAGCATAAACATTGCATGACTTGATGAGTTTTATTATTCTGATACATCCTACACTATCCTCATGATGTGACAGCTACGTTTCAGAGTTGCAAGTGATTGCACATGACGAGTTCTGCATGCAACACGGAGCATAAGACCTTGCATGTTTTAGGAACGTTTGAACAAACGGTTAATCGCGGGTGATTATCCTTTTACAAATTCTCGGACGATTCTAACTTTTTCCGCCCTTATCAGATCAAGCATTAACAAAGTGATGAATGATCATTTTTACGTGTGGAGAAACTTCGGTAATCGGAACGACAAGCGGGTTCGTCCGTCTTTGTTAAGGCAGACAAAGTAACCGTGACAGAAAAAAAAGTCCCCCGTCGATCATTGAATAAACAATCCCTACAAGATGAGAATGTTTTTGCTTTGCCACCAGACTATTGAAAACAACAACATTCATCAGAATTGTCACGTCAATCGTTTGATGGATTTTTTTAATGGACAGTGCATGATGAGGAGGCAAAATATCTACCACGTGGAGGATTTGTAACAAGAAATAAAAAAAGCTTGATAGCATTTTTTATGCACGTTCCCCGCATCGATGTGGTTAAAAATGCTAGCCACCCCGTGATCGGGAGCTTGACGAAACCTGTCCTGTGGAGAGGAATTGATAGGGCAATATCACGACATACATGTATAATGATATGTATATAATTATGTAGAAAAGGATGATGGCAACATTTGATATGTGAGATGGGAACATCAAAACCGCAATCACATTGCAGAAAAGTGGTGGTCAGCAATGATTGATAAACAATTCCTGTCCAAATGTCAAAAATTTCTTATCAAGCTCGATCCTACAAGTTCAAGAAACGCCCTGATGTCACCACTCTCCAACCACTTTGTTTTCTTAATCATGACAATAGTGTTGTCCATCATTAATTAACCGTATCACTAAATATGATCACTCACGTCAAAAAGAAAACGCACGGTTAAAGCCTTTTTTAATGTTGATCTCTAACAAAATTCCCTGCCCAACGCCTTGTCCACGTTATATTTTGCCAAACTCTGTTTTACAACCTTCTTTTTTTTGTTACGCTGGAGCCGGGACCCACTTTATTTTTGACCTCCGCACTTTACAAGTACTTGTAAATAAGTTTGGGGAGGTTGTGTGGTGCTGCGTTAGCTTCGTTGGTCGAGACTCTTTTTCTTCTTGGTTATTCTTCCGTTCACCGACCACTCACCAAAGAAGAACAATTCGAATCATTGGACAATTATTGACTGTATTCACATGCGATTGATATTATTCACCACATAAACATCTTGTAGAAGCTCAACAATCATTATTACATATCAAATATCAACACGAAAAGTGATGGCAAACAAGCATTTTTGATCACCCCCGACATCGCGAATATCAATACATTTACGAGCATCATGCCCAATTAAATCAACCCAATCATTTTTATATTGCAATTACTTATCATTAATGATTATTGATTAATCATATACATTCTTTATTTAATACACATCATATCGCATTTATTCTTTTTTACATTCACGAATGCATATCAAATCACAACAATAAATTATCACCCTTGCGCGTTTGTCAGTGGTGATAATAATAATAAAATAGGTCAGAATATAAATCTGACCTCAACATTCACATCTCGACAATGGCATTCTCCATGGACGATCTATACGAAGTTTTAGGAATTAGAAAAGATGCCGATCAAACACATATCAAAACGGCATATCGGAAATTGATATTAAAATATCATCCCGATAAGGTTACAGACGAAGCACTTAAACCAGCAGCTGTACAAAACTTTCATCAAATACAAGAAGCTTATGAGATTCTTGGTAATGAAGATAAGAAGGTCAAATACGATTCTACTGTTGCTAGATTGGCTGAATTGAAAAAACGTGAGGCGGAATTAAAACAAAATAACAACAATTCAGAAACACAAACGCGATCCGTGTTCGACTATCAAGTACCAACTTCACGAACAGCATCTTTTGCATCAAGAGGAGGTGATAGATATGATTATACAATCGAGGTCGATGGAGAGGAATATTTTGGTATTTCAGTACCTGTTCCTACATCAAAAGGAACGTCTGGAAAGAAGCAAACATCCGCCGAGCGGCAATCTAGTAAATATTCCATCAAGATTGATACGAGTCGTAGAGCATATGTAAAAGAAAGTGTCAGAAGTAGTAGAACTGACAAGAGAAAGGTTTCTGAACGAGAAAGACGGCGTGATAGAGAAACAAAGGTACAACTCGCTGATGACAGCGAAAGTGAACAAGAACAATCATCCTCGAAACGATATGATAGTCCAATGGACTTTCGGGATACTTTTGATGCACGAAAACAAACATCAACGGATGAAGATAGTAGTCCACTCGATTCTCCAGAATATAGTCCAAAGATTAGATCTTCTTCGGAATTTGTAGATAACAGACCGAGTAGACCAAGACGTGGAGAAGAATCAACATCAAGACGATCATACTCTTCAAGAACTCCTAATGTCGACTCTCTGGGGATGGAATTTGAACAAAGGTCTCGTGGACAATCTGTACGTGATATACCTCGAGAAAGAGTTGGTGATATACCTCGAGAAAGAGTTGGTGACACACCTCGAGAAAGAGTTGGAGAGAGAACTGGAGAAAGAGATGGAGAATATCGTCGTGATTCATATGAAAGGAGTAGAAAATATAGTGAACCGGAGATTATATTCAATACAGATTCATTTTCAAGGCCAAGTCTGGAAAAACAAAGCTCAATACCGACAGAAAAATCAAGTCGACGTTCAAAAGCAACATCATCAAGCAAGAATTCAAGTTATGATATGCCCGTCTATGTTAGATCTGCTACAATGCCTCTACCTGTCCGACGACCTGAAGGTCCATCACGTGGTGAATCAAAGATTCGAGAAAAGACGGAATTCAAATATGGTTTACCAACACCTGGAGCTTCTCCACCTTATGAAACGTCTTATACATCTGCACGTATGCAATATTATGTAATTGACGATGACAAACTTCGAGAAGTCAGTCCTCTCGGTACATCACGTCGACCAAGTCGAACAGCTTCACCAACTTCTCCAATCGAAGTTGAATATCGAAAATCATCATCGGATTCTTCTAGAACATCTCCTGTCATTGCAAGTGTCGAACCTGTAGCATATACTCGATCGACATCTGATGCAGCTCCATATCTTACTCAAACAGTCGAACCTGTTCCACGAAGATCTAGACAGCCTGCCGTTGTTTTGCAACCAATCTGGACTGAAAGATTATCAGAATCTCCTAATAGAAAATACTCGACTGTAGAAAGAGAACGAGAACGGGAAAGATATGACGATGAAGGTATCGAGAATGTTTATCCATTAGAAAGTGGCCGGACGAGTAGAAAGTCTTCTACAAAACCAAAGATTCAAAGAGGATATACATACACCGCTCCGGGATATATCAATAAAGATATTAATACATCTACTATGAATGAACAATATAATTCTAGAGAAAGGAGGTCGACGAGAAAATACAAAGAAACGCTATCATGATTTGAAAAGACTTTTATGATTGATTATCATAAAGCATATTATAACATTATCATATTGAGATATCAAAGCACAGCACAGCACAGCATAGCATAGCAAAGTAGAAAGCATATATATGCTTTTTCATCATATATATCATAACATGACATGAAGATAACGTAGCATATTTTATTTTCAGAAACATCATTCATTTATTTATATACGAAAGATACGTTTGACTCTTCCGTAAAAGGTCTTTGAGATATTTAATTTAGGGATATGGGATTCATTGGATGGAATGGTGGTGGTATGGTGGTAGTGGTAGTAGTAGTCATATTTCCAAAGCAATATATTCTTACAATACCTTGATTTGTTTTATACCTTGATTTATGATCATCGTGATATTCTTTCTTCATTTCACACAATTTATCACGTTTGACCTATTTTTATTCGTTTTGACCAAGCTCTAGGAGACTTATAGTTACACAGTGTTTTGTTTGACTGTCGATTCTTGTTTTGCAGGTGACGATATTGACAATGTGTTTTGTCATGTCGAGTTTTAATCCCTCTTGCAATGTCATGCTGTGTTTGTTGATGTGAGGATGGGGTGTTTGACTAGAAAGTTTATTTTTTTTATTTTTTTACAAACGTCATTTATTATTTCCTTCGACTGTACTTGCGACCTTGATACGATACTGAAAGGCAGTTGAATCGGAGAGGGTTAGTGTATCTTGATACGAAAGAAAGAGCAGATAATTCGATAAGAAAGTAGAGAGCGTGTGGAGAGGGTAGAGAGTGTATATACCATCCAAAAGGAGACGAGGGGGTTTGTTATATATTCGATAAGAAACTAGAGGTTAGATATCTACGACACAACCTCGCGAGGTATCACCGTTCGAAACGAAACCAGGACTACATCGGAGCTTCATACATTGGAAGAGACAAGACTAAAAGGGGTGATCATACCTTTGAAGAGACGAGTACAGGGGTGATCAGATTCATTTGAGACGCAAGGAGAGAGAGAAGATATTATAATACGGAGATCGAAGAGAGAAAAGAGGTGCAGATGGCAGTTACTTTTCTGGTCGCGACGGTCGGGTTGGGCGCTGCTGCGTTTGTTGTAAGTGATAATTAATTTCCTTCGCTTTGAGATGAAATGGACGTGTGGTTGGTTGTTTGGCGGTTTGGCAGTCTGGCTTTTTGGTTGGGTGTATGCCGATCTGTCTGGTTTGCAGATCGGGTCCTGGCTGTCTGGCTGTCTGTCTGGTTGATGGTCTGGTTGTCTTTCTAATCATCGGATTGCCTGGTTGTATATATTGCCTGGTTGTCTGGTTGGCTGTTTGGCCGGTCGTTTGGCTGGGTGTCTGGTCGGGTGTATGGGTGTCTGGCTTTTTGGTCGTCCAAGTGGCTGTTCGTATGGTTGTTTACTTGGCAGGTTGTTCTTCTGGTCGCCTGCTGGTAGTCTTTTCGATCCTCTGGTTGTCTGTCTGGTGGCTTCTTTGGTTGTCTGACCGTCTAGTTGCTTGATTATCGGTCTGGCTGTCTGGCTAGTTATTTGGCTTGCTGGTTGGTTGTTGGTCCGTCAGTAGTCTGCCGGTAGTCTCTTTGACTGTCTGATTGACTGGTTGTCTATTCGCTTGTCCGTCGAGCCGTCTGTCTATCTTGCGTCTGACTGGTTCTCCGGTCGTCTCTTCGATCGTCAGCTTGCCTATCTGACTGTCCATCTGGCTGTCTACTGTCTAACTGTGGGCCTCTCTATGTACCTATCCAGCTGACTGGCTGTTTGGTCGGCTGAGTGTGCGTCTGCTTGCCTGCAGGCAGTCCCTCAAATTGGTCGCTTGTCTGATTGTCTTATTGCCTATCGGGATGTCGGTCTGTCTGATTATCTGGCTTTTCACCCGGCTGTCTTGATAGTACTTGCTTGGTAGGTCTCATCCAAGTCACACTCTGATACTCTTACGTGTAATGCAGCATGTTTAACCTGAAGCGACTGCAATTCCGGGAATGCAGCATGTCGATCTAAGATGTTCACTTTGTCGACATAGTTCATTGCTTGTCAAAATGGCATGCTGCTTATCCATATAAAATGGGGAGACTTTCACCGAAAATATACTTATCAGGCCTAAACAGACCTCGATTAGGTGAATAGCTTCCAGATCTTGGACAGAGACACATAATGCACGTCGTCGACTGAATGCGCGATTTGCCATCCCAGATACCATAATCTGAGGCTATCATGCACTTCTAAGCATATTACCGAATGGCGGTTTCTAGTCATTTCATCAAAAATTTAAATTGTATACGCACCCTGTCTGTCGATTTAGCACTGATAGGAATCTATCGGCCGTGACTCGTGTCAAATCACTTCAGATGCGCCATGCAGCGTGTTATACTCTGGCTCAGATTTACAGTACATCCATCTCTGGATAGATTAGAGGGTCTCCTTCGGTATCATAAATCTAGAGTATATCCCTCCCAGGCGTTGGTCTAATGTACGACAACAATACTCAGAACACAAAAGACCCGATCATGGACAGGATATTCAAACGATGGCCACTGATCTCCAGCACTACTCTACGCACTCGCACAAGGACCATGAAATAAATGATCTATGTATTTCTGCCAACAATGGAACTCCAAAAAAAAAAACAGAAAGTAAAGCGGTTCAAACCACGAGTTCTATATCTATGGAAGGACCAATTACGAATGCACTCTCGACGCATGATTATATATATATACAAATGACACAAGATGTTTCGGACGAGACACTGACTTGAGAATATAGGGCAGGGCATCACTCCTCGCATATCGACGATCTAAAGCCGGGACAAACGCTTTAGGAAGAGTCTTTTACAAAGGTGGCTTTGATGCGAAAATGTCAAGAAGAGAGGCTGCTTTGATTTTAGAAACTAGGTAATGTTTATAATCACATGAAGTCATGGGGTAGATTCTGATGTATATTTTAGTGAACGAGGAATCACAAAGGAGATAATAAGGCGGAAACATAGACAGATGATGTTGTTGAATCATCCGGATCGAGGGGGAAGTCCGTACCTAGCGACAAAGATCAATGAGGCAAAGGAGTTATTGGAACGGACATCTTGATAGATCATCATGAAGTGTTATGGTTGGTCATGAGAAAAAGCGACGACCATTTGTGGTGATAATAGTCAGATAGTGGAGCGCGGGAGAGACTCGGGTTTCGGGGTCAACATTTAGATCTATGTATATATAACGCATTCTGAATCAGATACCAGCAAGTTTAGAACATAATTCAGGACACAACTGGTTCATATATAAATCAAGTTACGATAACTCCCAAAAAATAGTTCCCGTGCGTATGCACTCAGCGGAGTGTATCTAGATGCGCCCAATCATTTAATGATGGATGAGTACTGTGAGTCTTGTGGTAAGGAATGTGCAGCCCTCCGCGCAGCTCGATCAGACGCGTGTCAACCTCTCGTTCCCAATGGTCTAACATAATCATAAAATAAGCCAACTCATCTCCCCACGACTCCCTCTTAGATATTGGCACGTCTAATCTACCTTTGCAGTCTTTTGATCGTGTCTCTAATTTAGCTGCAAGCTCTCTCAACTCTTCGTGAAGGAATTGGGGAGTCTTTTGCGACAACGTGGCCGGACTGGTCCTTGCTGCTAGAGCCTCCCTGCTTGTATTGTTGTTTTTACCCTTGTGAAAAACCGACATATCGAGAGGCAGAAGGTCTCTATATGTGATAGCTATGTCCTTCAAATGAGCTATAACTTTCAAATAATCAGAACATTGTGTTTCGCTAGTGTCTGATTGGATGAATGTATAAATTATGCGTGGGCCGAACGGACGCGAATATTTTTGGACTGGTTGATATCTGGGGTAAGCAGGAAACCTATGCTTTTGATTCTCGTGTAACAATGTTCGTTTAATTGGGATTTCTTTGGCTAGTTTCAGATCATAAGTCATCGTCACAAACTCACCATGACCATCACCCCTAAGTGACCTTAGTAAAGGGACAAGACAGCGAGCTCAGACAAACATGTACTTACGGTTCTGTTACTGTCCGAGGATATTGTACTTCAAGAACTTGGAAATGGTCTCGAGAGTGGGGAATTTTCATGAGTTCGTCATGTAACAGCTTTGTCCATACTTCGTGTGCATCAAACTGGACCCCAGACGCGGGTCGGACAAGGAGTGTATCATAACGTAGCCAAAGTCCAAGAACACTCTTACAGTGTAATTCCTTTCCCTTCTTGCCGCCAGTTATTAAGTTGTCCAGTACATCGGAGTCTATTATCATGTCGTCGCCGATCACCGTCGTCTTGTTGCCCATCATCTTGTCGCCCATCTCGTCTTTCGTCATCTCGTCGTCCGAGCTTACATTGACCAAGTAATCGCATGATTCGATTTTGAATGCGGGATCCTTCAATTTGTCTATGAAATCCTTGAGTAATAGGTTGTTGGTTCATGTGGAGGCGCTGTATGCATGATCGCAAAACCGGTGAAGAGATAGATTAAATGAATTCGAATATGTGATATGGTGAGGTCTAGCAGGTCCGACAAGGTCTAATGACAGATATTTATATTTAGTCTGGGGCGGCCATCAGACTTACAGTTTAGCCTGATCGGCATTGCAACCATGACTTCCATCAATGATAGTTTACCTGAAGTGGCCATCAAAATTGAATTTCAGCCTGATGGTTTGTCTCCGACTCGGGATCTCCCCGGATTTTGACGAGGCGGGTACTCCACAAACTTAATTGTAGGCACAGGGCACGGGGTAATTTGCTCGCAGACCGGCCAAAGGACAATACTTGTAGTACAAATTGGAGCTAAACGTGAGAAAGCACATCAGCTTTGACCATAGATATTATTACATATTTGGTATCACGATAAAAGGCCGATTTTACACTAGACTAAACATAGATCTACAAGATTGACTGTTCCAGCCCTTCCAAGACATAGTAGCGAATGAAAAACCCACGGAATTTCCTATCATTAAAAACAAAAAAATTCGACTCGATTTTGCTAATCTCTCTTCTGGACTAGGAGTTATGCTTTCGAAACTTAGTACACTAGTAGACAGCATGTGAATCTATCTAGTAAATGTGGATCTGGCAGGTCTTGTACTAGTATAAAGGTATAGAAGACAGATTCCGCTCTCGACCTAAAGTTATAATATTACTCCTCAGGTCCACTACAAGCAAAGACCTTCCTGTCATCAATAAGTAAATGGAGTGCGTTATCAGCCGAAGCTACGTCAGAGGGCTTCATTCATGAGGTTACTTAACCTGTAATTCACGACGTATTTAGTTAATAATTCAATTCAATATTATTCGATTATTATATAAATCGTTACTAGTGCTCCACAAGTTATCACAACAGTTGAGAGATGCATCAACATGCAATGCTCCATACTTGGCTCCCAAGCTAAAAGCTGAGAATCTCCTGACGCGGTAATAACGTAATGGCGGGTTTTCGGCAACATTGCGATCCACAATTGGGATTTATTTACAGCATGTAAACATATCGGAACGATTTTAGACTATAATAACAAATTACAATAATCTTACATAACACAACTCCGACATGCATGAACCCCTAATTCGTACTTATGAATATAAAGTTGGTCGTGACCGTCTCCGTCCTGAAGCAGTGCTACTAGAGCTATCACTTCTCGTGCGCTTGTTCGAATGGGTTGGTTTATGGTTATTTTCGTGCACGATTAGGTGTCTATCGAAATCTCGTTCATATAATACCGCCAGGTTCTGGCACGTTATTATTTCCTGCCACAACACGGTGGAAGTCTCTGTTTGAACTCGTGTTGGATCATGCTTTTTCTCGTATGACTCCACTTCGAAATCCGTTTTCAAGACAAATTTTTTAAGTAATTCTAGCCGCTCTGAGCAGTCATCGAATAGATCCAGAAACTCAATGGTTTTTTCGAAACCGATCACTATTGCATCTTTCACAGGCTCACCCGCACACTTCTGTAGTCGATTCCTCATACTGATAACCTTCTTCTTCATCTGAAAGAGGTGATTTTCATGTTCAGGACGTTTGGCTTGAAAATCTGCCTCGATGAAATAATAATCTGCACTGTCGAATTTGGTTCTAAATGCTTTAAAAAATCCATGCCTTTCGACCTCCGAATTTGTCATGCGACCTGGGTGAACATGGCTCCAGCCGTGAAATGTTGCACGGTTGCTCCTCAGCCCTTCTTGGGCAGCTTCTAAATCGAAATATTCAACGTTAAAGAGATCTGGGTATGGGACAAAACTGGACCATGTTCATTAGCGTAACGTGTCGAAGGGTCTCGAAGCTGTATGTACTCGCCTTTTCAGGTGGTCGCATCGTATTTCAAGAGTTTTCCAATGGTATGAGTATATCCCTTCTCGTCGTTGGTATTCACTGCCCTCCGATAACTTTGTATATAATCGAAATTTCCAAGCTTCGATTGCCTTTTTGTTTATCTCAAGTTCGACCGCTGACTGGCGGTGCTGTATCTGTACAATAAGTCTGTCACAGCGAAACCCATCATCAACGACGGTCTTGATGTGTGCTTGTAAATTTTCAAAGAGTTGATTATTGTCATAAACGTAGAGATTGCATAAATCAGTATCTGGAATTATACCACCCTTCACTTCTGAAACGAATTTATCAAGAGACTCATATGTGTTGTAGAAAACCGATCTTGACATGCTTTGAAAATAGTGAATTGAATTATATCAAGTTCGACAATGTGATATGGTAGATCGTGGTAGTTCTGCGAGATCAAGACTGATCTATATATATTTCGTGCCAAAAGTCAAATTTCAGCCTCATCAACATTACAACCATGACAATGAAACCTTGGAACTTTTGTGATGTGTAGGTGTCTCAAATCTGTACCTAATTGTAGTGGTACGTAAAGTTGTGATCAGGAGATCATCCGTACAGAATAATCGGACGACAATCGCTAATCTGTCACATTTCAAAATACCTCGTTATCTCGCAGTACATTGACGGCACAATGTCGATCGCATTTGCTGCAGGGGTCGTTGATAATCATGGTTGCTATGAGACACTAACAAGGGACTAGGGTCTGAGGAAAGGCTGAATTCGTACCAACAAGGGTCCATTATTACGTCACCCGATTCTTGGCGAACGGGTGATAGCTATTTTTGACCCCATGGAAGGAGAATTCTCCGGGCAGATTGTATCCCAACATTTGGCGCGTGTTTGTTCCAATCTAATGTGAGGCCTGATAAATGTCAAAAGTGAGACCAAACAGCGGTAAGTTTCATTACTAACTCATCAAAAATCGGTACGAGTTGGGTGTGATATTCACAAGCCAACAAGATTGAAATTGTTGGTCAAACTCTAATTCCCCACTACGATTCCGTTCACCTTGCTAGGCATATATCGTCGGCAAACTATACTACAAAAGTCCCGGCAGTTCACGTCACTTCCGTTAGAACAGACGGATCAATCTGGTAGAGACATGACGCTAGTGGTTCTATTTATAGCAGACATTCAATCACGTGAACCATTGTTGTATTCCCACATTAAAAGTTGATTGAATATGAAGCGGCTCCGGCCGGGAACGCATGTCAGATAATCACCTCGGTACACTATCTTGGTAATTCTTTTTACTGCCATCTCGCCTACAGCAGAGCGTGACCACTTCTATGTATGAACTTTGCTATGCTTCACTTCCTCAGAATGACAATCATGACACCTTGAACTAATCATAGATCTTTCTTTGGCATTCACGTCGTGGTGGGATTGCAGTGGTAAGACTTGTTAAATAGATTATTAACGTCAATGCTTGAATTGGAAATACTATGTACGAATAAAGATGTAACAAAATGCTATCAGAATTAATATCATGCGCTGACTTCCGGTATCATATTTCCTTCCTTCTCTCGTCCTTTCTCATCTGTAGGAGCACCATTCTTTTTCCTTTCTTCTTCTCCATCACTAACTTTTACATCTTGACCATTTGACTCTTTGTCTTTTGTATCCAGTACCTCTGTAGCAGATCGTTGTTTCTTTGGCGAAGTATAAGAATTACTTCTACTATAAGATGGAGGAGGAGAAAGGACATGTCCATCAGGAACCAAACCTTTCGGTCTCTTTACACCGTTTCTATCATTCAACTGTTCAGCCTTTTCACACATTCCTTGCACAATCTCGAAAAAGTCTCTTCTCTTTTCAACAGGAATGACATGTCCAACTCCTTCTGGAAAGTATTTCGATACACCACCATTCTCACCACCCAACTCTTCCAATAACGTCTCTCCATGAAAGAATTTAATCATTCTATCACCCGTTCCGTGCATGACACATATCCTTTCTCTTTCGACTTTATCACCCATTTCTTTCAGTTGTTCTGGAGATTTATGATGCCAACCCGCAGCCACGGCTTGACAAATAAATCCCACTCTCGACACTTTCTCCAAGTCCTCTCTCTTTCTAATTTCAGACGCAGCAGCTCTATCTCCATTTGTAGGAAATGGCTTTACCACTGCTTCAGTCTCGTCTTCCCTATCTAACCATTCTTTACTATAATTCACCTCTTTGACATGTTCGACTTGAGCGTCTATCTTTTTTGGTAAAAGTAAATTAACTCTACCCTTGACGTTTTCCACCCATCCTACACTATTAACCAATCTCGCTGCAGTAGATACAAAACATACACTAGCAATCATATCCGGAATCATCATGCATAACTCTTGCGCAATCATTCCTCCCATCGATACTCCAATGAGATGTAACGACCGTTCAGGAGAATTAATATTCCATTTCAAATCCGATATAATCTCCATGATATCGAATGCCATTTCATATGTACTATATCTCATGAGCGGTTTTGACGAATCCCCTACTCCTCGATTATCTATTATCAAACAAGTATACACGTCTGGGTGGAAATGCGCAAAGTCTCGCGTCTGTCGTTGCCATGCTTCTTTCGGTGCTCCTAGTCCCATTATCCACTTTTGACCCCCACAATAATCAGCAACTGTCACCGAACGAAACGTAAAGGCCGACTTACGATGAGTTTTCGCGGACCGTGACCGTGGAGTTCCCATGATATATGCAACGGTCCGTTTCTCGCTAGTGCCACAAAGGATTCTCCCGCTTTAGTAGCTTTTAGATTCCAAAACACATGTTGGAATTCCGGATGTGCTTTTATTTCTTCCACCGTGAGTGGAGTCTTGGATGTAGTCGTTGAAGTAGAAGTCAACTCATTCGGTATCAAAGGTTTATTAAATCCCGGAGAAGTAGGTGACAAGACCCCTTCGTTGTTCCTACACGAGTTAGACATATATACACACACATATTATGATTAAAGATGGAGGAACATACATGATTTATGGAAGTGTATAGATTGTAGATGAATATTATGTAAAAAAGATATATACAAGAATAAAAGAAAAGACGAGACAAGAGACGAAGAAATTACTATTCGATAATACAAGAGAGGGTTTAGGAATATCAACGGCTGTTATACTACTTTTGGGATTTTTTTGCCAATCACATGTCAAACAACGGGTTTCTTGTATGGTCAAAGTATAAAAATGTGCAATAATGAAAATAATAACTACTAAAAATAGTACATAAATTATCTTCTCATGTCACTTTATTAAACTTGATGTGTTGTGACCACTGCTACCATGTTAATGTGGAAATTTTCAAAAACTACTGATAATCGGGATTTCAGTTAATATCACCTGCCAAACACAGCGTGATTATAACTCTATCAAAATATCACGAAATTGATTATCACGAATCTCATTACAAGAATTGGATGTAATGTGGAATCTCTCTACAAGTATTAACAATAGAGAGTGACACATGACATGAAATGATATGAAGATAGATTCAGCCGAATAGTTCTACAGTGTATCAAATAAAGATCCTTTTAATCAAGTCGTATATACTCTTATATTTATATAATATAAAAACATGAGATATCATATAAAAATGAAGAATGAGAAATCAGTAAAGATGTCATCCACCATTATTGAGACAGATTATATAATCAATTTGTTAGCCCCGTTTCCTGATATCAGAAATGATCCTTTTATTATGCAGAAAAATGAGTAGAGTTTTGTTTGTATAAAAGATCAGCTGATAATATCTATGTCAAAGTGAACCAAGACTCATCAAGGCTCTAGCCGCTTCACGTTCTTCTTCATCATCACTAACAGCAAGAGATAAAGGTGATGAAGGATGATTATTGATTGTAAAAGGCGACGTCTGTGCGTCGGCCAGAAAGCTTCTCATAGGAGCTGATGACGAGATCCGTGAAGAATGTGCTGGTCGTGAACTGCTACTAGAAGAGTAACGTCTGTCATTTATAGCATGACTGGGAATACATAAAAGATTGTAATTCTTACGCCGTGAACTAGTATGAACTGTGGAAGCATTCGATTTTGCCCGAAGAGCAGCCGCACCCATACTTTTCCAATCCTCTTCATCAGTCTCATCATCTTCACTACCATGAGAACTAATTGCTTCCTCGTCATCGTCACCATCAAGACCGTCAAGAGACATGTTGTCTGCAAAATCCTCGCTTTCGCTTAGATCTTCCAATGCTTCATCAACATAAGGCATACCAGATGCGTTCTGACTGTTTGCATATGTCATTCCAGGTCGAACAGGACTCCCGGTTGAGCCATTATGAGACAGGGCATATCCACCATCCTCAGAGGCCAAGGAAGTAGTACGTTGTTTTGATATTGTTCTTCCACTTCGTATCACAGGTTTTTGTCCACGAACATGAGCGAGCCACCGACCCCAACCAATCTTGACATATTGTATATTACCGTCCGAATTAGCGCCAAATTTACCTTCGAGGGCGGCAACAACAATCCTACGAGCCCGCGCAGGATCAGTTGTAGATAAATTTGAATAACCAGGGACATTATGATTTAGACAAGACATGACATGACGAATGGCCATATCTCCATGTCCTAGCATAATCTTAGGAAGATATTCCTTTGCTAACATGGCTGGTGTGATTACCTCCTCTTTATCTCTTGCAGACAAGGCTTCCTTACTAAGGGGAACAACTCTTGCATATTGAGTTTCCGAATCTTGATCGAGACTGGCTGAAAGCGGAGAGCGAATAGTTGGATGAGGAGATTGCAGAGTGGTATTTGCAGTATAGGAGTTTGGTGGAGTCAAGGGAATGTTTGCAGAGAACTTTGATGGGGCAACTAAGCCGTCAAAGTCTTGCTTGATTGGAGGTTGATTGGATACTTCAATCGAAGATGAGATGGTGGGTGTAGATGCAAGAGCCAGTGTGATGGCTGATCTGGCCGGTGCCGTCATAATCTTATTTGGATGAATGAAGGAGTGCTCGCTCTGTACCATTCCCATTCGGTCAGCCATTTATTTAATGAAATATGATATGGAATTCGTATAAAGTATTTCATGTGGGGAACCTCCAAAAGTGAAAGGAAAGAATGACTCACTTCACGTTTTTGTGAAAGGAAGCACTACTTATCTGAATCTCAGTCAGGCCTTTATCAATAGGCCTAACAAAGGAGATGTCAGATTTATCAAGTCAAACGACTCAAATGAATGTTTTCGAGTCTCAAAAGCCAATCTCGATTGCGACACAATAGTTTGGAAAAAAAAAAAAGGAATTGGTTGATGAATGTCGTGTATTTGAAAGAGTAATTTGTTTGGGTCCGGCAATGACGCTGGACACAAACAAAAACAAAAGAAGAAGAAGGAGAAGAAGAAAAGGAAAAGAAAGAAGGGTTGGAAAAAGGAAACGATCGATATTGGTTGTGCGCAGGTGATTATGCGTGCGCTTACCTTTTGATTAAGAAAAGAGAAGAGGTAATTTACGGTGTGTTTTGGATGGACAGCGGAGCGAACCAAGGCAGGCCCTTAGTAAACGTGGGCTCATGATTCACAAACCCCAGTCCCGTAATCGAATCAAAAAAACGGGGCACTTTTCTCCGCCTTGATTTTCTCCACAAAAAGTCTGCTGCTGGTTGAACTTCTAATTATTATGTCATCACTTTTCTGATAGGGCAAAGTATATTTTTCAGATTTTTATTATCAGGCCGTGTATACTTCGCATTCGATTCTTTCTGAATAAACGTTGATTTTTGAATAATCGACCAAAAAACACGTAGTGTATACTTCATCCACCGATTCTTCATCTAACGCCGTTGAAAGTTGAATGCAACAAGAAAGTTTGTTAATTGAAGGCCTCTGATTAGCTAAATTTGGTAGACGGTCCGATTATTCGCATTTTGGCAAAATAGTCGTAATTTGAAATAATCGACTTTGTATTTTGTCTAAATAAGCTGTGAAATAACAATAATAATAATAATAATAGTTAGTGTTATTGTGTTATGTTAAACACCGTTCCCTAATCGCTAGTACTACTAGTAGTACCGCTAGAGCAGTAGTAGCAGTAGTAGTAGCTGCTGCTAACTATAGTAGGCTCTCGAGAGCTATCTACTACGCCATTATTAAGATCATAATTATTATCGTAATTATCCTTATAAAGTCCTTCACTATCTTTTTCACCATTTCCTTTAATAGCATCATCTCTAGCCATATCTTCTTAGTATCTAGCTATATCACCACTAAATCTAGCGATATCGTCACTACATCTAGCACGACGTTCATATGTTAAATAGACCTCTTCTATAATAAGGAAAATGCTTAAAACGCTAGTAGAGTTTAAAAGAACTAGCGGTAAAGCTAAAAATGGCTAGAAAGTTCGATCTTTTAATGCTATAGCTATAGCTGTAAATTCTTAAGCCTCTTAAACGCTATTATAACTAATAACTACTAAGTAAGTCAAAAATAAACTTATAACACTTAAGACTAATTAGAAGGAATAGATAGACCTTAAGTAGTTATCTAGATAGACAGTATTATTAGCCTCTAGTGCTGCTTATGCTAATACTCAAACTATAGATACTTATTTTAATAGCTATATAAATGCTAGAAAATTTCGATATAGAGGATTTAAACATAAGGATTAATATAACGAGCTATAGGGTGGCATAACAGCTACTAGTAAGAATACTATAATAATCGAAGATCTTCTAGATTTTAGAGAGACCCCTCGAAGGGTTAGATAGCACCTGTCACTACTAGCTAAAACACTAGATAATAATATCGACAATAGTGCTATTAATTAGGATCTAAGTATATTATTAGTAAAGAGAATGCTTAGCTCACTATCGGTATCCTAAACAACATAGTTATCTATATCCTTAAAAAGAAGAAAAACTACTAAAAGTGAATATCTATCTACTATTAATGAGATAAGGGAATCACTTACCAAAAGTCTAGCCTTAAGATCTTAACCTTCTCCTCTTATAGCTACTATAACGCTGTTTCTATAAGAGTATGATTATCTATCCCTTAATGACAAGATTTTAGCCCTTAAACATATAAAGGATTATAATGAACTTTTTAACGTTTCTGATGCTCTTACACAACGAGCTTAGGTGGTTAGCTAGCTTAGTGCTGCTTCTGTAGATAGATAAGATAATAATACATAATAATAATAGCATATTATTAAGTTGTAGTAGTTATAGGATACGTTATAATTATTAATATTAAAAGTTGTAGCAAATCTTAGCTTCATTAATTAAGCTATGTAAAAATTTGCTGCTAAGCTAAAAGAAGGGTAGCTAGCTAGCTATATTAGAAGTTCCTTTATGCGCAATTTAAAGAGTAAATAGCCTAGTAATTTTGGTAGTAAGATACTCTTATTACTACGTGTGTAAGAATATGTGAAATTGACCGTTTTTCTAAAGCTTATTTTCAAGAATATCTTACTATCATACTCGTACTAATCATCATATCCTCTGTAATCACGCTATATTGTAGCTATTATATCTGCTCTTTTTGCTATTATATAGGTACTACTATGCTTAGAGCTCGACTATACCGCCTTATCTTGTACGTTACCTATTTCTCCTACTTAGCTAGCTTTATTTTCTGACTCTCTTACTAATTCATTTATAATATTAGCATTTTAATAATCTAGGAAGATGTTATATAGTGCTCTAATAGCTAATATAACCTTAGTCTATACGAGCATAGTAAGGAACTCTAGAGCAAGCTAGAGACACTACTATTAACGTTTTATTACTTTAAAAATCCTTTTAACCACATTTCGTTTCCTTACATAACGATAGTTATATAATTCCTTTCTATTTTAAGGTTCTCGGCTAGAGGCACGTTATTCTCTAAGATGATATCTAACACCACGATATAGCACTAATAAATCTCTTTAACAACTATATCTAGTATTAGTAAGATAAAAATAACTAGGTAGAGTTGAAAATCCCTTATTTCGAGCAGAATTTAACACACGAGAGTTATGTGTAGAGCCTTCATATCTAGGTAACATATATACTATCCTTCTATTAAGATTAATAGTAACTAATAGATTTTGTGATAGATTTCCTTTTCTATCCCTCTAGCGTGTATAATTACCTTTAACATAAACGTCTAGATATGTGCCATTAAGAGCACTAATACAGCCTTTAAAATATGGCTAAAAAGAACTATTAAACATACTTTTAGCTTCAAGTTTAGTTTGTATTACTTTAGCTCTAGTTATATCGATAGGTTTAACATAATCTAGATACATAGATACAAATGCATTAAGGGTTAAGTAGAAAATACGCCTTATAGTACTAATAGAGCACTATATAGCTATGGCAGTATCTCTATAAGATGATCCTATTACTAGTATATAGAGAAAAATGGCTAATTTATGTCTTAATAAGTATATCCTGCTAGATTTTAAAGGTAGTATTAAAATAATATAGTTCTAAGTTGTTCTTCGATAGCGTGTGTAACAATATAAGCTATAATCATTCTCGATTATGTTATTAAGATGCTATAAACCAGATTCTCTAGTATAAGCTTATATTTCTGATATAACACTAGACGGCCGATATGCTGATGTACTATGATGCTCCTCTATTACATTAAGAAGCATCAAGAATGCGAGATCTTTAAGGAGTACGTCTTCTTCTTTAAAATTCATGGTTGTTAATATCAAATATTATAGCTACTTATTAATAATAACAATAATAAAAGATAATCAATAACAATTCATTAAGATCTTGGCATAAGCCCCCTCTCACCGCCTTTAGAGAACTCAATTTACGGTTTATGCACCAAAAACGACATAATCCAACGAAGAATCGATTATTAATAATCGCGTAGTATACGGGGCCTCAGTTAATCCGAGACATGGAAATCTTGGCAGAAAAGTCATACGAGAGCAACTGATATGGCGATAACGTATGATAATAAAAGACGTAGTTGATGCAAATCTATACGATTATACTACTGTACAATCGAGTTGAAAGAAAATTGTGTGTTGATGTTGAGTGATATTATAATGTCATCAATTTTTGACGATATGTGTGACTTTATGGTTAAAGTATAGACACATAGTCAGGTATATTGTTGGTTTGTGAATAGTGTAATCATGAAATCCATTCACTCGTATCTACAACACCATGATCGACCTTTTTACAAGACATTTTCGGTATGACTGATGCCTTTTGATTTAGTATAATCAATGATATTTCATTTATAGAATCAACATTGCTCGCGGGTAGAGATGCTCCTTTTGGCGTGACATCCACCTTTTCATCTGCACAACCATCAACCTGCTTAATGCGCCTGGATGGCACGGGAAGAGTAGTGTCATTATCCTAGAATGTTTCTTCCTCGGCATGTGCTGCTACACCATTTTGATCGTGTTCATCCGCCAAATGATCTTCTTGGTGTCCTTCTTCAGTTTCTGCAGGTATTTCAAATCCTTCTTCCGTACTATATAATATATTCTGAATTTGTTTTAGTAATCCCCCTTCATCCTGTTCCAAAGCTGGTTCTGCTTCAAAAGCACCTTGTACAAGTAATTCGATATCTCGAAGTTTGCTGAAATAAAAGTCACGTTCTCTTTCTAAACCTGTCACAGTCTCTGTCAAGGCAGTGTTTTCGGCTTGTAATTTGGTCAATGCTGCACTACTTCCTCCGCTAGATGATGTAAGACCTGCACCGACTCGTGGCCGTATGCCAAGTGATGTTGATTGTGTATTTGCAGGCGTTGTTCGTTTTACAGGAGCGGTTGTTTGACGTGGAGCAGCAGAAACAGGACCAGCCAAGCCCTTTCTTCTTGCTAGTGCATCATATGCTTCACCAGAGTAATATTGATCCCAATATTTTTTTGTAAATTGTAAAAAATCCAGGTTATCTTGCATTTTACATTTGACCAATTGTGTTACAGGAATTGAGCGCTCGATGTTGTGTTTTTTGAAGGTGGCTGCCAAATTTCCATCAATTTCTACTTCACTAACGATTACGATGAAGGAGTTGACTCACTCTGTAATATTCTAAAGTTTTCCAAATAACCATACTCGGTAATGACATTGAATTTCACTTTTGACATTTGAACATCCCCTATATTTCATATTAGACCTGAAGATCTAGATTCCAACTGGCTTATTTACCATAGATACTGTCATAGATTTGACATAACGGAGCACTTTTATTTACTAGTCAATAGTGTCCATATAAACAAAACAATAAATTAATAAAATACCCTGTACCAAATTGCTCAATCTTTGTGATTGGAGGTTCTAATTGTAAGAGATCATTGACCCAGCTGAGTAGCTCCGTCCTATCAATATAATATCTTAGTGATCATTATCCATAACAACTTTTTCGCTCCGACCAACCTTGATTCTCCCATCTTTCAAGATTTTATTCCCTAGCGTTTCTTCTCTCGATATATTTTGCAAAATTACTTGTAGTATCTCTCAGACTTTACACAGGAGGTTAACCTGCAATCTTATCTATCACGATATTGTTTACCATTCGAACAATAGCATAAACACTCCTTCACTATAGATGATGTTGTTGTTTTTGTTTCCATCCCACTTTTCAGTTCTCCACATCTCCACTCGCGCAATTCCCATCGCTTAAACCTTCCCTCTTTCTACCATCTTCTTGTTCCTCGTCAAAAACCAGAAAAAAACTCTTGGCATTTCCACCTCCACTTTCGAAATTCATATCCTCAAAACTCTGAAAACCCCGAAAGATACATTTCTTATATTAAAATCAATCTTCGAGGATCATTCGATAAGATCAATTCCAAAATGGTACGTCCATCTTTCTTCACTTTTTTTGTTATAGGTAGATGCTGACGAAGAATCAAAGTCGGATGTAGAAGACCACCCCGTCGACGCCGCACCAGCCGGAGAAGTCGAAGTCCCCACCACCGCACCTTCTGGCTCAATGTCCGTCCTCGACGCCCTCAAGGGAGTGTTGAAAACCGCTCTCGTACACGACGGTCTGGCACGTGGTTTACGCGAGGCCAGTAAAGCGCTCGATCGTCGCCAGGCTCACATGTGTGTTTTAAACGAAGCTTGTGAGGAGGAAGCGTACAAGAAACTCGTCGTGGCGCTTTGTGGAGAGCACAAGATTCCGTTGATCAAGGTCCCTGATGGAAAACAGTTGGGTGAATGGGCTGGATTGTGTAAGTCTTTCTTCCCTTTTTTTTCCATTTTAAAGAAAAACAAGGCTGATGAAATTGAATTAAATAGGCCAGATTGATCGTGAGGGAAACGCTCGTAAAGTTGTCAACTGCTCTTGTGTCGTTGTCAAGGATTGGGGTGAGGAGTCACAAGAGAGAAGTGTCTTGCTCAACTACTTTCAAACTGAACAGTAGATTTGGTCTAGTCATTACTTTTGGGAATTAAAGGTTGAAAGATATTGATATAATGATATAATACATGTAAATAATGTAGTAGAGTAAATCACATTATATCAATCAACGCTTCTCACTTTCAAGAGTCAATTATAAGATTTCATCAATAAATATATACACAATTCATTCAATTCATATCATCGTCATCTAAATCATCAAAATACGAAAATATACATAATATACATAAATAGAAGAGAAAGCCATGTAGCCAGACACAGCGGATCGTTTTACATCAGCGAAGTTCCCATGCTCCTACCAAACCACCTCCAACACCTTTTAATCTTAAACATTGATATGGTGACGTATTAGGATCGTAATATAAACCCTCAATGTCCCCGGTCAATCTATGTAATGAAATATAATAAAAGCCAGAAATCGTCAATCCATGTCCAATTTCTGATGTTGTTGAACTTTTATGTTGACCATCACTGTTTGACGACATAGCATTGACCGATGGAATACTATTCTTCACAAAACATCTCTCTTTCCATCGCATATGGATGTATTCCTTTCTTATCTCCATCATACGAGTCTTTGATAACATGGCTCTTGCAACTTGATCGTCATCTTTTAATTGATCAAAAGGTGGAAGTCTTCGCCAATTCGAAGCATCAATTATAGCGGATGTTGAAGGGAAGATTATTGCCGAGTTTAGTAATTTGTCAGTAGTGAATAAATCGGTGGATGGATCGGGAGGAGACTTTTTGGAGTTCGTCGGGGTCAGAAATGAATGGTTGGTTAGATCAATAATTTGACCATCTAAAAATGTAGTAACGGGGATATTAAGCTTGTTAATGCTATCACGCGAATAAAAATGACTTGGAAGATCGTGTGCTTCCATCGTACCGGCAATTGTCATTCTTTCTTCGTCAACTTGGTATATACTGACTTTTACCGGCCATCTATCAGGAGTCGGCCTAGTTCTAGCAGTGCTGAGATTAGTCGTTGATCCAGGAGGGTCGATCCAATGTCCAAATACCAATCTGCTCTCAATATCCGACAACATTCTCGTACTTGATGGAGTAGTTGTATGTTGTCATCCACGATATTTGATTCCTCCTCGAAACCAGGATGACATGCTTGTCGCGTCGAGAAGGTCAAGTTCCATTATAAAATCATCATGCTTATCAAACAAGAATTCCTTATTATCAAGTCCAGCAAGACTTGCTGCAAGAACTGCATCTGTATAATCATGACATGATTTGAGACGATCGAGATACATTACTGCCATTTCAAGCAATGGTGAGGCTGTTGTTTTTGCTGATCGATTATGATGACGTCTAACGCTTGTAGATGGAGGTCTAGCATCAAAAGAACTGTCCCACCAATCGAGATCATGTCTTGTGGAATGAGAATCCTCCAAATCCGATCTTGCCATTTCCCGCTCGATTTGTGCAATGACTGTGGCTTGATCTGCAACTCGAGCTGTCCTTGTTAATCTGGATATGAAACTTGATCTACCGTTTCCTGTCCTTGCTGGTGTTTGATCTCCATCATTTCTGACTCCTCGTTGATTTCTTGACGACAATCGATTGACTTGAGCGGATAGATAATCTTCTGTATTGTTCACTCTGGAATGGAATCCGTCCATCGCTCCATCTATCCGTGCCGTAGATTCAAACATTCTTTGTTGTTCATGTCTTTCCATATCTCGTCGAAGTCTAGTCGTTTGTAATCGGGACATTGTTTGAGCACTTGAATATTGTGAATATTCATCATTATAAGTATCATCATGGTTGTTATCATTATCATTATGGTTTATAGATGAAGTATTAGTTGTCCGAGACAAAGCCGGAGGAGATAATCTGTTCCGTTCATCATGATCTGTTGAGGGCTGTAATCTTTCCTGCAATGTAGTAGGTAATGCAAAGAAACCTTCTTGTGAATCCTGTCCTTCGTGATTGTCGATCGTAAAAGGTTCATTTTGATCGGGATGAATTCTCGGCGTTATCTCGGTTCTGCTTCGTGGTTCTTCTTCTCTATCTTCTTCTTCCTCCCCATCTTCTTCCTCTTCTGTTCCTTCTTCTTCTCTGTATGTATCCGTAGTATGTATATTATTTCCATCCATCAAACGCTGTGTTCTACTAGATCTTGCCTGCTCCGTGATTGGTCCCGTGGGTTCTTGGAGCAATGATCGAAGGTGTGTCACCTCTGTATGCATTCTATCCCGAAATGCTCGATTTGTATTAGAAGTTTCTTCAGATCTGGCTCGCAATCGTCTTAATGTTCGACGATACAAAGATTCAAGTCGCGGGAGTGAAATATGACTATCATCTTCATTTTCGTCGTTGCTTTGTCGTTGTAGTGACTCTAACGACGGTCGATCCGATGTGTTGTGCAATCTTGTTCTGGTTGGATAAATTTGGCTTTCATACTAGATACATTCAAATCCATTAGTATTCACATCAGTCAAAAAGGGCAAAGTCGTACATCTGAAGATAATTCTGCTTGTGGCATTATTCTCCACGGTTATTATGCTGATTATCGAGTTGACGAGATCACTTTCTCCATGTAGCATGATAATGTGTGTAGGACATGCGTTATTTCAAAAAATATATTCTCCGTCAGCTTGTGTCTTCAAAATGCATGTGATAAAAAAAAAGGGGATGTATTATATTGTAATAATAAAAGAACATGCTTATTTTTATGCCCATTGCCTTAGCAAATGACGAACGATGATACCATATATCAAACTCAATCACACACACTACTTGATTAATGAATGATGTTTTTCTGTCATATAATTCATTTCATAATACATTGACATGTTTATATAATGAGCTATATACATAACAATAATAATAATAATAGTGCTTGATTTCGGCCATCAGCAATTGTATGAATGAGTACCAGCCCCCTTTTCAATCACGTCCTTCATAAATGTACCAGACATCGATTTACCAGGAAGAACCATGTCGAACATGGAATAGAAAATATATCAAGAAGTAAAAAAGCGAAGAAAATACAAACTGGACAGCCAGGTCCAGATCATATCAACGTCGCTTTCGGGAAGATGTTTGTAATATCGATAAGGAAAAGACTTTCTGACGCCGAAACAGATCAATGTCTCGTTCCTTTAATCATAACGTCCATTCTTATCAACAATACAAAAAAGATTGTGAAATCTATCGAATCTCCCGTGTCTATCGTCGAAATGTTTACAAAAATCGAGTGAAAATTGCTGCCGATGTACAAAAAAAAAACAATAAATGAGCAGTAGTGCCAGCACTTGAAATAACAAGCAAGAGTGTAATCATATTTGTAAAAAGGTGGTGTAATGTTATCCTTGCGAAAAGGTCGTGTATTGAGTATTGGGTGATGTGCTCGAAATCCAGGGATTTGTTGCGTAATCAATTACATCAACTTCTTGACCACAGCGTTGATGGAATTGTCCTCTGATGGACGCAGCTGGAAAGGTAGGGATCGAAGCAGGAGAGTTATACATACTACTTTCACAAGATGAAGTATCATATAATGCACTTGATGGAGTTGGTGATGGAATACGGACAACCTCGATGCCAGTATTGAGGTTGAGAACCGGCCATCCATTAGGTTGTGCAGGTAAAGGTCGTCCGTATGTGAGTGGACCACATTGAACAGGATAAACTGGCCAGTACTGCATAGATGATGTATTTGGAAGATTGTAGACACCCAAAGGCCACCACATGTTTGGATTGACCATTGGTTTCTGTAAGCATTGTTGAGGTGTCAAATTGTTTAATGGTGTAGCATTAGCTGTTATTGGTCTGACGAACAACTTCATAATGACCTCCTTGACGAGTTCTGATTGACCATTGATCAACTCCCCAGCGCCATCTGAATCCAATTCTTCAAGAGCATGTACATCAGTTCTGAATACAAAGCGGTTGATAGATTGTACAAAATCGTTCCGTAGTTTCTCAAGTTGAGACTCTTTCATTGCATCATTGGTCATTTCAGCAGATGCATCAACAATAAACACATCCCGATGATACTCGATAAGAGAATCAATCGATTCCTGAGTTAATTTGAAAGCGACTTCATTTTGAGAAATCATATCCACGTGAACGATATAAGCCTGTACATGAACCATACTATATAATGATAACAATGGCATATCAACATCCTGGTCCTGGTTGAATAACGTTTCTGGATCTCTCGAATGGATTAACGTCGTCAAATCCCAGATGGCGTCATCACCTCCCAATAATTCTATCAAACAGGTAATATGTTGTCGAATTGTATGAAGAGGTCGACGAATCTTGTTGGCTCTTTTAAGTGTCTGTGTAAGCCATGGCTCGACCTTGTCTCCCAATACGACCTTTGGTGGTGATCTAGGAGCAAATGCGGCTGCCGTTCTCGGCAGTATCTGTGATGGCATAATAATTATAATGACGAATCATTCGCAAACAGTCTCGTCAATTTATAGACTTGATAGTTGAAGGATGAAAGGTACGAATAGATGGATATATAACAAAACCAAAGATTCAGTAATGAACAACACAAAGACTGGGCGAAGCAGACTGTTTATAGGCACCGACCGATGTCAAGGCCTTATTTATTCTTTTCCCTTGTATGCTATTATAGTAAAAAAAAAAAAAGAAGGTTTTCGGTGAATGATGCGCGACATGCGTCGAATGACAAGCTTATTAAATCTGTCGTCACCGACAGGCGGTAAATCACCAACCAGAACGCATAAAAGGCGCATGGACAAACAAATGGGCAAAGCGCAATTGCAGGGCTCATGGGATACAACAACAATAAAAGTAACAACAACAGCCTACTTTTGTTCGCAAACTGTTGCTTGTCATTTTGTGGAGAGAGCATAAAAATAAGAATTTATAAAAGAAAAACGGGGACCATTAGAGGGAAAAGAAAAAAAAAAAAGGTGTGAACCGATTCCGGCCGAAACCGCGGCTCGGCGGTCGTGCATGAAACTACTGCACGATAATCACAAATAATTTCAGAAAAAAACAAAGAATCCACTCGGCATACGCCGGCTTTTTTCCAAGATGGAGAGGGCGGTTTCTATTCACGGCTTGTTGTGTGCTTTTTTTGGGTCGTGCAGCATGCAGCTAATTGAGAGTGGTTGCATGTGTCGGTCTACTAATTATAAACCCATGGATAAAAAAGTCATTCGACATGAAACGTCGGTGTGATATTTGCGACGACATTTTTGCTGTCAGAATTGTTTATAAAAAAAGCTTCATTTTAATTCATCATTACTATCTATATGATAACAAATTCTTCTTTTTTTGTATTCGACAGCTAGTCAACCTCATCTGTAGTTCAATGCCACGTTATGCGGCTCTGCTGAAAGGAAAGAGAAAAAAATTGGATGACTAGCCGCCCACATCCATGTTTTCGTGGATCCATTACAGAGATGATCAAAACCAACAACCCACGCGAGCAGATCATCTAGACTAGGATAAACCTTACATACGAGAGTTTCCTTGTCAGATGAAAATATTATCAACATAACTGTAGACCTAACAGGTTTATTTAGACCTCGTACCTTATTATGGGCCCGAATTGTTCACATGAACTCTGACGAGTCATGGAGATTATAAATTTTAAATGACGTACAATACGCTACTTTGTTGGCTTTTTGCCTTGTTTTTGAAACTTTGGGCTTGTGCTTCTCGACCCTTCGTAATGACCTGACTATTGCTTACCTGCTTAAAGTTGTACCGTAAAGTTCCTCAACATTGCAGTAATCGTTCACCGCCACGTACTCCGGGGGGAGTCGTCCCAACGCGTAGTTCTGTCATCATCAATATCCATTAAAAAACGCTCGAGTCGATGGAGCAAAAAGTAAGACAAACTCTTATCTGATCGATATGTCCTTGATCATTCGTCATAATGACATGGAAAGTTTTATCTCTTGCATGAGTCTTGTAAAGTTATCTGATCACGCATCATATTGAATGTTTAACGTCATATTTGAATTTTCGCGGAAACAAATAATGGTTGAGGCTGATGCACATGGCTCATTTCCAAGAAAGACGTTCCTTTGCCAAAATCCTCTCACCGTAAGTTGAATCTAGCAGTAAATGACACAAAAGAATAATCCTGCATATTGAATCGATGACTATTACTCATTTCACCGTAATTTGTCACGAATCAGTATGTCACCCTCTAATGACGTGGCAATATTCTTTTGACCTTGACCGTCAAGTTTGGTGTTGTATTCTACGATTCCGCTCATGAGCCATGCAGCTCGTATAGCGCTTGGGCTTTGTCACAGGGCTTCAGGTAAAACACCAATGGACTTTCAAATATCCAGTCATCGTTACTACGCAGCATGACCGACTTTTACACTCTGCATATTCTCGAAAACCTTTTATCACAAAGACCTCTGGTTCCTGGATCATCTTTTCCATCTCACTCACAGACATGATAAGCAAATCTTTGTTATCAGATGGAAACCTAAGACAGACTTGTATTTTTGACTTTTACGACAAACTTTTCTAGATCGACACGCCACGTGCACTTCGACAGTTTCCGTTCTTTTCAGAATCTCGTAACCTTCTTTGCTTCAGCCCCTTGGTTCATCGATTATCATAGCACGGCAACTTCTGACTCGGCGACGGAGATTCGCATCTTCTTAAAAAGTGTAAAAGAAAAGTCTACTGTGATTGATTGTGAGTGTAAGACGTCAGGATTTGCCGTCGAAACTGCCTGCATCTATTTAATTGAATCAACCTGTAAATATATAATGTATATGATTCATTTTCCGGATCTCGGTTGTTCATCAGAAGTAGCCTAGAACACGAGACGATTGGGGTAGGTGTGCAGCAATGGTCGTTGGATTATTACTTAGTCAATTTTTGCGTGAGTCATAGCACAGCCACAGAAAACCTGCTTATCAAACTTTTTTCCACTCATGGCAAAATTTCGAGAAAGAATATATGGTCCGTCATATAGTATTAGCTCCGGCGCATTAATTTTTAGTAGTAGATATGTATTGTAGATCATAACAAACACTACAACATTGTACAAGTATAAACTAAACAAACTACAAGTACAATAGATTGGCAGAAAGATAGGTTGATTCAAGGCAGAAACATCGGCGTAAAATCCACATGGGGTCGTTTCATCATGACCCATTTTTGACAGCGCATCGTTGTCGATTACGTTCAATATGATTGATATACGAATGCCAAGGTAGTACATGTCATAAGATTATTTTTCAGAAATACAAATCAATACTTCTCAACGGATCATCACATCTCTTCCTTCAATTTCTGAATAATCTCTTCTCCACCAGGTACTTTCCCGAATTTATTGACCAAAGCGGTATTCTCCTTTTGTACTTGACCAATTTGATCACACAAGAGTTGGTTTGCTTTTTGAAGAGTCTCGACGCGTAATTTCAGATCGTCGCGTTCACGAGTCAGACGCGTCACGACATCTTTTTCTTTTGCTTGTTTGTGTTTCTTTTCGGATTTGCTAAGAGCTTTATGTTTCTTACTCTCGAGTTTGGCCAAATCTCGTGTATGTCGAGAATGTAATTTTGTAAGCTTCTTATTGGCTTCATCGGACTGTTTTGATTGTTGTGAATTATTATTGTTAGATGGATTCATATCATTGTTGGTGTTGTTGGTGTAATTGCCATTATTATTATTATTGTTGTCCTTGTCCAGTTCTTCCTTCCTTTTCTTCTCGTATTGTAATGTTATCTTTTGTTTCTCTCTGTCATACTTGGTTATTATTTCATTATGTAAGCTTGATGGTCCATTTTCATTTGGCCATGTTGATGATGTTCTCAAAGACGAAGTCACGGTTGGAATTTGTGTAGAACTGCTTACACCATCTATATAATCTTCTGCAGATTCATATGATGTTGATGATGAAGATATGCTAGAAGAGGAGTCATCGTCGATATCATTGGTGACCTTACTGACCATTTGAGTGATTTGTGTGTTATGATCCTCGTTCATTTTTTTGTCGGGTGGAGTTTCATCAATCTCTCGATTTGTCATGTTATGCTCGGGATGCTGATATACATGGTCTATATTACATGCCCAATCCAGAAACTTACTAACATCGGCACAAATACTACCAGGAGTACCTCTTTCAACCATGAACCGCGGTATTCCTCCACCTGGATCGCTTCTTGTTACCATTATCCATTCGATAGGATTATTTGAGCCGTCAGTATCAGTACTGCCTGGTCTTTTATGTAGCGGTATCTCTCTAATCAATTCTACAGACTCATACCTTCCAAGTACAAATCCATCTCTAGTCTGGACTTTAGGATGTGTAACTGGTTTTGAAATTACCATGTAATGCTTTGGTATATGTCCACCTCCTTTTTCAGGATTGCTTTCAGAGCCGCTCTTATCACTCAATGCATCATCACTTGTCATGACAAGACTCACAAATTCTCTAGGAGCCGTAGGTCCAGGAAATTGTGCACTTAGTCTATAAACATTGACATTTCCCTTTTCTTGCTTTCCATCCGTGTCTTTATCAGAAACTGAGTGAGATTCCAACTTCCAGTCCGCACCGATACCTCTGACAGCACCCGTTCCTGCTAGTGCGTCTTCTCCAGTTTCCTCTTTTGTAGCTTTTACAGCCTCCAATCCAGTGTCAAACTCCTTTTTCATTGCAGATCTTAATTTCTCGAAACCCAGTCCGTTCCCATCGAGCACGTTTCTTCTTGCAAACCATGCCCCGTGTCGATCATGTGCCGCCATTTTGTAAAGACATATTTCGAGAGGATTATCTTTGCTTGAGATTTTCAGTGGTTTCCCCCACGCTGACGATAGATCTGTATGTGATGAATGCGACAATGGAGATCGGAATGAAGACGGGGTTATATCCTTGCTTGAACACGCCTTGTTATCTGTCGTGGGAGGCTCCGACGGCGGTGACGCGGATGAGAATGGCGTGCCATCTGCAGGAGGTGGGACGGAATTGCATATCAATTCACCTGCTGCGAGATGTTTCTCCAGATACGGAGTCAGTGAATCGAGAGGAATAGAATCTGGATAAGAGCATGAGCCGAGTAGATCAAGAGCTTTGTGAAGAGTTTCCGGCATGATGTGCTGGTACAAGAATGGATCGTAGCTTTGTTTTCACTGATGCTTCAATCTACCGGCGGATATGAAACCTTGAATTCCGGTGATGTCATGGTCATGACGTCAAACGTCAACTTACGCCGAGGTATCATTCAGCGTAGAATATAGCTCTATGAAATCTATATAGGCATGATAACAATGATCTTCTTTGTCCATCAGAACTCATAGACGTATTAAAGTGAGTTGGTTTTAGTGTTACTATGTATTGATATCGCTCCTCACTAACAATTGATTTCGAGATTATATTTCATTAACATTAATTTTATTCATTTAATTTAAAATCATTTGTTTTTGTTTTCGCAATTATTTTTCCGATGTTTATCTTTCGAAATGTTTTGACCATGAGCAAGGTAACGCGGCATCTAGTACAACCAAGCATGAATAAGACTAAAGGCATCCACAAAGATTATCTTGTATCAATATTATATTCGATCTTCGTCATCATTTTATATTACAGGGTCTCGTGTGGTGAACTATTATCAAACAAGCTAGTTGATTACCCTCCTTGTCCACTTAGTGATTGCTGTTTGTTAGAAACTAGATTGTTTACGACATACAAGATGATCATGCATGTCAATCGCATGCCAGTATCATCATAATGTAAGTGTATACTGCGTCGAAGCTTAGAAATGCATGTCAAGCCTTGATGGAGGTAACGGCAGGTATTATTTTTGTTTACACTTATATTCAACGGTGCGAGATAAGCAGATATACGATGTAAGCCCTAACACTGTCAATCACTGATTGCAACCATGTACAAATCACATCACATATAATAAACAAGATGGAATCAGGAGTCAAAAAAAAGTTGAATAATATATATTAATAAAAATTATACAATGTGTCTTTCTCTACATCTCTCCAAATACAACCAATAAAATTAAAGATCTATATCGAGAGAGTTTAGATGAATGTCCACTTTTAGAAAATCTAGAGGACTGTTTACATCAAGATGTAGCCATGTTTCATGCTTTTGATCTTGATGCAACATTACCAAACTAGCATCAACCACGAGAAAAATCCAACCAAATAAAACTCTCCAAGTTTTACAATAATAATAATAAATAAGATGCCCGAAAAAGTCAAAAGAGAATATGCCGTTTGATCGTTAAGAAAGGATATACAAATGCTGGGTTTGTAGGAGTAAATGAAGCAAATCAATCACAAGTTTATCGAGTGTGAATGAGAAGAAATTTACAAGAAAAGGGCAGCAATTGCACCGACACCGGCAAGAGCGGCACCAGCTTTGAGTTGACCAGCAGCGTTACCAGTTCCTGCGTATGTGGTACCAGTGTATTTGGCACCGTTTGCTCCGGTGGCAGAAGGTCCAGTTGGTGCATGGTATCCGTAAGCTGGTGATGAAGCACCTTGTCCGGCACCACTGCCAGCTCCGCTTCCGGCACCAGCACCACTTCCGGCACCACTGCCAGCTCCGCTTCCGGCACCAGCTCCGCTTCCGGCACCAGCACCGCTACCGGCACCACTTCCAGCACCACTTCCAGCTCCGCTTCCGGCTCCACTTCCGGCACCGCTTCCGGCACCGTAACCAGTTCCGCTTCCGCTTCCACTTCCGCTGCCACTTCCACTTCCGTAGCCGTTTCCGTTAGGTTGAGCACCTGCAATACCAGTTCCGTAAGGAGCAGCAGCGACGAGTGTGTTTGATGGGTGAGTTCCTGCGGGGTAGGTGACTGCAATGGGAATGACTGAGACGACAGTTGTAGCAGGGCAGTCAGTGACGGTGGAAGGACATTGAGTGTGAGTGATTGTCGTGGTGGTGACAGTTGTAAGAGTAATGTCTTGAGGAGAAGCGACGACACCTGCAGCGAGGGCGAGAGCAGCTACGATTGAGTATTGCATTTTTATGTTTTGATTGTTTGTTGTTTGACTTGTGGAATCCTAAAAAAGTTGGTTGGAGATTGATTGATTGACTGAATGAACGACTCGAAGTAAATATATAATGAATGGACGACCGGAGTCTTTAGTCTAGCTGGTGCGTTAAACTATTGGATGATTATTGATTGAATATGAAAGAATGATGAGGAATAAAAAAAAGTTCAATCAAGGGTGGCTGGGAGCTCACTATTTGTGCTTATTCAGTCGCTATGCAAATCATTACCCGAGCGAGCCAATGGGAAATGAAATGTCTATCCGTCAAAGGCAATTCGTTCTGTTGTGAACGTTTGTTATAGACAGGAGGTGGATTATATAACGGTCAGATTGCAATTAATGTTTTTTTGCTCTGTTTTGTTGTAGTATAGCTCGAATCGAACGGTTGAAACCTTTTTTTCGAGAAGATTATATCACAACACTGCACATAACATGACTGACATTATTGATGTAGTGTATGCATGACACGATGCAAACTATGATAAACCTACAGTATATTTATGAGACTTGATTCGATTGTTTAATGAATTGTATAATACAATGATAATAATAGTCATTTACGTTTGCCGGTGATGAAAAGCACTCATTAAACAGATTGATGATCAGGGTGAGTTTCCTGAATTGATGATTGTGGATAAAGTCGACGGGTGGATGACGTTGAATAAATAATACCACAGTTTATACCCATTTGATTTGTAGAATCGTCGTCATTATCATGGCTACCACTGTCAAATACACGTATATTGCTTTCATATCGTCTAGTTGCGTAATCAACACCCTATTCTCACAACACTTACCTCGCTACTGATCTCATAGCATTTGACACAATTTAATGCTTTGATATGATTGCATTCGACTGTTAATCATGATATAATTATAGACGTACACATGAATACACCGTCATTTAAAAACGTCCATGCATACTCCCGCAAACTCAACAATCGAAGATTTTATTGAAAGGAAATTTTTGATCGATCTAGCCACTGCCCATGTTTATATTATGTCAAAACGTTCCGATCAAATTTCGCCCCCCGTCGTGATACTGAAATAAAAACAATGAAAGTCAAAATGAAATATACCGGCACCATCGGGTCGGAGACTCGCCATGTTTCTCTCCACGTTTTGTTGTAACGTGGTAACCATACTGTTTGTATGTTGATGAATAGGACGTTGATCTTCATCACAACAACAATGACAATGTTAATGACGTCGATCGTGGGTGTTGATAAATGGCCATAATTCAATGCCATTGGTATTTCTTTTGTACAATACTCGTCATTGGTCGACGATATAACAACTGCGAATATGATCCTTATTTATTAAGCGATAGTATTCATGTCAACAAGAAACATGGTTTGATAAAACTCCGTTATATATAAATTGAATGATGATAGAAATAAATAAATAAAATAAAATAATATATAATATTTTTTAATTTATATAATAGACATGATTTTTGATCGCCATATCGGAAAAGATGACAAGTCAATCAAAGCATTAATTAGTCTGAATGACATTTCCTTGTTGTATATAATGAGCACCAACAGTGCATCTGAGCATACCATAATTAGTCTACCATTTTTGTTATTGTTATTATCATTACTATCACTTATAAAATGCAGGATCCAGCCCATCTACAGTAACTAATTCTAACTGTAAACCCATCCAAAATCTCGAATCTAATAACAGGTTTTATTTATACCATGACTTGTCTACGTCTGCATTACGTCACCATAGCTTTTAGCTGCTACACTAGCAAAATATCGTACATCTATATCATCATCTGCAATTAACTTGTCAAGACTTGGCAGGATAGATTCTCTAATCATTTGGTCTCCCCTTTCACTTCCACTTGCACTCTTGCCGGACTTTTCTAGTGTTGATATCGTTTCTGTATTATCTGGAAGTTTTTTGAGTACGTCGATCAAAGCAGAATATGATTTTGCAACATTAAATTTTATGTTTGGAATGGCATCGTCGACAAGTTTTGCGAGGATAGGAAGGACCGAGTCATTAATGACAGGTATTGTCAATGCTGGTGCAAGTGTCTAATTATTAAAAAGTCAAGTTAGTGGTAATGATAAACATAAAGTGTATTCGAGAATAATCTTACCGAAACCGCAAAACATGTTGTCATTCTGTAAAGATAATTAGGATGACTTCCCATGTTCATAACCTTTGGTATAATAGCCTCGCTAGCCCACTGAACTCCAAACACGTCTGTTAATTTCCTTAAATTTATCGTGCTAGCCTCTCTGATGCTAAACACAGTATCACCTAACCATGACATACATAAAGTAGATAATTTCTCATCAAAAAACTTTACACCCAATTGTGAGGCTAAAAGTGGAACATGCTGGATGATTGCTAATCTTACACGCCATTGCTTATCTTCTGCGAGATTGACAATAGCGGGTAGAAGAGCTTGTGACAACAAATCAATACCGATGACTTGGTTGACCAAATCAAGCTTTGATATGATATTTAACCTCACATCTGGGAAATCATCCTTTAACATTTGTAAAAACATGGGTAAAAGATGTTCAGTTGTCTCTTGTCGACCGAGGATCGGAGCCAGTCCACTTATTTGATTTCCAAAAGAGCCACGTACATGTTGTGAAGAGTCAGATACAAGATCCTCGATAGCTGGCATAATGTCACGTAAAAGAACTTGCTTGTCGACTAATGAACAGAAGCCTATGATGTGTAATATTAGTTGATCATGATCTGTCGGGAGTCGCATCATTTGTAGTAGACTTACCCGGTATTTGACCTGCTGCTGCACTTTTAACTTCGGCTTCGGCATCTTTAAGAAGCTTGACAAATGCGAGAACCAAGTCTCTACTTACAACCTCCTCTCCTACAGCTTTTGCAATCTAATGTAATTGTCAGTTCTGTAAAAGCACAAAACAGGTCTGAATATCGATGAATTACCTTTTCAAATTTATCTGCAACCATATATCTGACTCTCCAACTTTTATCTTCGAATAAACTTCTCAATGCAATAAGCATGACGCCATGATTTGATTGTTGTTCTTTCGGGATGACTTCTGCGATAGAAATGAGTATCTCGACAGTCAAAAGTCTGACACTGTCTTGATCATCACTGGCAAGATGTTCAAAAAGGGGCATCATTTGTTCGATGACCAAAGGAGCAGGGATTGTGCGGATGAATTTCGCGAGGTTCGTGGCGGCTTGTCTTCGTACCATCGGTGTGTCGTCATGGACTAGCTGGGCATATTGTTGTCTCAATTTAGCCTGTGACTCGGATGTACAGCGAGGATATGGCGCGGTAAATAATCCAGTCGCTGATATCTTTGAAGTGAACCAATCCGCTTTTGACAATCTAAGCGTCAAAGGGACGAAGTGTTGTTCCACCTGAGCTTCAGAGAGTTGTTCGCAGACTTTGTTCAGTGACTCGACAGCCTTGGATTTCAAATTAGCCCCGTATAAAAGTAGATAAATGAAGGACTCGCTTTACCTTTTCTCTCACTAATGGCTCTTCAATAGATGCCAGATTTTCTAATGGAGACAACAGGATATGTGCATATTCTGGTCCACCAACATATTCTACGAAACCTCCTAATTCGTCGCTTAGTGCTGTGAGAACCTCGTCCTCGTCCTCGACAGATTCTGGTAATCGTCAGTTTGCGACTTGTTTAATTCAAATAATTGTTATAACGACAGACCATCTAAGAATGGGATTAATTCATCTCTTGTTCGTTCAGCACCTAAAGCAAGAGCTATAGTAGATAATCGACGAATGGCGTTTAACCTTAGTAATACATCGTCATGCTGCATATAAAGGTTAGACTTCCATTTATATCTCTTTGGTACTTCATAAATCTACCTTTAACTCGTCGATCAATACAGCAATTGGGTACAACTCGTCATTTTGATTCTGTGCATCCATCCTTGTTTCCGCGTTTGCTTGTCGTCAGCTCAAAGGAGGAGCAAGACTGAATTGTGGCTGAATTTCGTGAACAATTGATATTTGACTCGAATTCCCTGAGAAATCGCCGTTGGTATATGTACTGCAAACAGATCAGCAGAAGCGCATGGTTTTGAGAGTAAAGAAAATGTGCGTTGTAGATTCGGTGGATATTCTGGTCAAAGATAAAGGGTCTTGCCCAAAAACAAGCTTGATAGTTATATTGCAGAAAGTTTATTGCTCACATTTGATTGCGCGGAGATCAGTGAATGATATCAATGGGTCAGGATTGTATATCTCTTGTAGATAGCTTCACACTCGACTCGATTTGATGATGAAATCGCTGTCCTGACAAGATGTTGATTGATCTTGTGGTTTGCTAACAACCTTTCGCTTTCTCGATTGGCGGGTATTGCTTGGCACGTCAATTTGAAGATGCACTGCCACAACCACAATTGTACAAGCCACACTTATTTTTGTCCGTGACTCTTTTTTTCGTAATCCGAGCTGGACAGTTATGGTCTATAAAGTAGCGAAGCATTGAAACTTGTTCCAAATTTTACAGACTTGACCTTATACCATGCCTACAATATCGGTTGACAAGGCGAGACTCTTCTCTGCCTTGGGGAGAGATTTCACAACCGAGGAATTTGATGAATTATGTTTCGAATTTGGAATAGAATTGGACGAAGACACTTCGAATTCAAAGAGACCAATAGTGGATGGAGTTATGGAGGCACCGCAATTAAAGATAGAAATACCAGCGAATAGATACGATATGTTGTGTTTCGAGGGCATTGCGATGAATTTGAACATATTTCTTGGTCGACAAACATTACCAAACTTTCGACTTGTTGCGCCAGTAAATGGAGACATACAGGTAGTGAATGTAAGTCCGGAGACAGCAGAAATAAGACCATACTTTTCTTGTGCTATTCTGCGAGGAATCAAATTCGATAAGGCGCGTTATGATTCTTTCATATCTTTGCAAGACAAACTACACCAAAATCTTGCTCGTCAAAGGACATTGGTAGCAATTGGAACGCATGATTTGAGCACGATAGAAGGACCTTTCAGCTATGAAGCATTACCACCCGAGCAAATCGAATTTGCTCCTCTCAACCAAACAAAAGTCATGAATGGAAAGCAAATGATGGAATTTTACGAAAAGGACAAACATCTAAGCAAATATCTGCATATTATTAAAGATTCGCCTGTATATCCTATCATATACGATAATAAACGACGAGTTCTTTCCATGCCACCAATCATCAACTCGAATCACTCCAAAATCACACTTGACACAACAGATGTTTTTATAGATATCACAGCGACAGACAAGACAAAATTAGAGTTGGTCAATCACATAATTGTTAGCATGTTTTCGCAATACTGTAGTGAACCGTTCACAATTGAGCCAGTACAAATCAATTCACCTCATAATGAACAGACAAGACAAACACCAGATTTGACACCAAGAGCCGCGCAAGCAAAAGTATCCTACATCAATTCAGTTTGCGGACTTGAACTATCACCACAAGACATTTGTAATCATCTGACCAAAATGTGCTATCATGCCAAGCCATCGACATCATCATCCGACATTATCGAAGTCGATGTTCCTCCAACAAGAGCAGATGTGCTTCATCAAGCAGATATAATGGAAGATGTAGCTATAGCTTACGGTTTCAATAAACTCAATCGACGTTTTGCTTCAGCAACAACAAGTATAGGAGCAGCCTTACCTATAAACAAAGTAGCTGATATCGTTCGACTAGAAGCAGCAATGGCAGGATGGGCAGAAGTCATGCCTCTGATTCTCTGTTCTCATGATGAGAATTATGCGTGGCTGAACAAAAAGGACGACGGTAAAGCAATAAAATTACAGAATCCAAAGACGGCAGAGTATCAGATTGTAAGAACAAGTTTATTGCCTGGATTATTAAAGACTGTCCGAGAGAACAAACATCACGCAGTACCAATCAAAATCTTTGAAGCGAGTGACATAGGTCTCAAAGATGAAACAATGGAGAGAAAGGCGCGAAATGAAAGACATTTTGCCGCTTGTTGGTACGCAAAAACAAGTGGATTTGAAATGATACATGGATTATTGGACAGATTGATGTTGATGCTCAAGACTGCCTTTATAACAAGAGAGGATGGTATCAAAGATGAAGGACTAAAAGGTTACTGGTTGGAAGAAGTTGATGGTCAGTCTATCCTCATATCCAACCTATATAATCCTCCAACAATAACATTTCTTGCTGACACTACTATGACTATAGATGCAACATTCTTACAAGGCCATGCAGCTGCAATATATGTCAATGTAGGAAACAAACCTGTTCAGTTGGGTGTATTTGGTATTGTACATCCGACCGTACTGAAGAATTATGAACTTCCGTAAGAAACATCTCCCTATTCTGTGCATCATACCACTAACATATATTCTCATGTATAGTTTTGTAGTATCAGCTATAGAAATAAATCTAGAACTCTTCTTGTAGATCCCATTTCAAAGGGGGTTCAAAAAGTAATTCTTTATTCTCCATATCTTCGTAATGTTTTGTTCACAATTCAAATATTCCATATAGTCTGTGAGAACTATCCTCTACCTTCCCTTTCTCTTTTGACCCTCGCCCTTTCTCCCATTCTTTTCAACAGTTTCGTCTCTAATTCCATCTGGTCTTCCAAGACTTTAATTTCCGCCCTGACGCCTTCATTCTTCTCTTTTGCCGATTGCCGTCTTGAAGCTACCAATCCTATATCTTTTAATCTGTCGCCAATCTCTTCCTGTATCTTTGCATATACCTCTTCACTAGTAATCACTTCCTTCTTTTCAATTTGAGATGCAAAACGCGTAGAGATGAATTGTTTCGTGTATTCGTCCACCATCCTTGTTACATCTGCGCTATCTACCACAGAAGATCCATCCGAGGAGAAAGAAGTAATAGGACCTCCGAGTAGAGAGCCGCATGGTTCTGTAGTAAGTACGCCTGGGACGCTGGACGTGTATTTCCGAGACGGGTCCACGAGGGGTACTGGAACGTCAAGTCGCGGCGAACTGTCGGGTTTGTAATCAGCCAGACGAACGCCATGTGTAGAGTTGTCATCAGGAGATAGAACTGGAATTACCTCTCTGTCGGAATGAGGTGAGGGTTTGAGAATCTCGGCGCAGAGAGAGTCTTCGAATTCGGCATTGTAGGGTATTTGCGCCACGTTGTTCTGTGTGGACATTAGATATTATCAGATCTGCACTGGCCTTAGGCCGAATGCGGTAAGCTAGGCAATAGTTGGGCAGTCCATGATCGACTACGATGATCGTGTGGTGATGGAAGAATGGGATGTAATAAATTATAGAGTTTGGGATGAATGAGGGGAAACACTTTTACTTGCAATCGCGTTCATTAGGGAAAGTAGTGCTACTTCACAGTGCTACATCATAATACTATCTACAGTCATAATCGTGGTGGTCTATCAATGACCGATGAGTATTTTACATCTGAAATACGTGCGAGCACAAAAATGAGTAAGTTGGCTGAACAAAGACGTGAGGGATCGATAATGGGTGATTGGAACTTCAGCGCATTTATAAACTCATTGCGATTGTGATATGATCTTTCATTATGACTCTACCATCATGTCATGACATGATATACGCGTTTAGATGGAGGTCATTATTGACGTGATTTCTAACGTATAAGGTCTATTTATAGATACAAGAAAAAAAATGGTACCTCTTTTGATGATCCTGAGCGTTAAGAGCAGCCTACGTCAAATATTTGAGCATGTCGCATTCAGTTGTGCGGATTCAGAACGATACGTACATCGCACATAGCTATGTTGTGGTAAGTCAATAGTGCTATAGGGCGTGGTATTGGAAAAGTATGAAGCTAAATAATATAGGGCCATATCTTGGAAAATGTCGAAACAGATGAACCTTTACCAGTAGTACTTTCGACAATCACTTCGGATCGGAATGAGCTAGAGTGTCTAGATGATCAGCTCCGCGAATTTGCTAATATAGACGATGTGTATAATGAGATTTTCGCCGAGATTTTACTAGTACAGGATCTATGTAATACTCCCCAAATTAACATGAATGAATGGATTATCAACAGCAAGCACAAGTTTAGTTCCGTCTATCATGTTCAATCATCCGATGATGCCAAAATACTCTCATCTGGACCATATTTTGTCCAGAAACATAATATATATCAAGCATGGCGTATCTATCCAGACAATCTGTGCGCCTTTGTGATCCCTCTGATACCCGATAATTCCATCTACCCCGAAAGGTAAGTCACGTTTTGGTCATTCTAGTAACCAATTTGCTCAACTCAACTCATTCAATAGCTTTTCAGTTCTTCCAAGTTATAACTCTGATGGTTCTTATCAGAGTATTGCTGTTCCAAGTCGTCTTTATGCACGTCCATCAGAAAAGTATCCTTTAGCAGGTATTAGAATTAGTGTCAAGGACAATATCAGTGTAAAGGGCGTCAAGACGACAATGATGAATCGAGCGTATAATGATTTCTATCCACCAAGGACAGAGACTGCAGAACCTATTAAGCAACTTATTGAACAAGGCGCAGTGATTGTCGGTAAAACCAAAATGATATCCTTTGCTGCCTCGGAGACTAGTAAAGAATGGTTAGACTATCAATATCCATACAGTGCTCGTGCAGATGGATACCAAATATCTTCTGGAAGTTCAACTGGTGCAGGTGCAGCTTTGACGGGATATTCATGGCTGGACTGCTCTTTGGGTACCGATTTTGCGGGAAGTACACGGAATCCGGCAAGTAGATGTGGACTTTATGGCCTTCGTCCTACTTCTGGTGTGGGAGATATAAGTGGAATCGTTGGTGGATCGGAGTCGTTTGATACAATTGGTATCTTGGCTCGAGATATTGACATATCGTGTAACATGGCAATATCCATCATGAAGCTAAAAGAAAAGAAGATACAACTACCTAGACGCATAATTCTACCACTTGATTTCTTTCCTCTAGCAGACTCTGTTCATCAAAAAATGGTAGACGAGTTCATAACTATACTAGAGCAGTATCTCGGCATCACTAAGATTGAGCTTAAACTAGCAGATGTTTGGGCTGAAGATCCACCAGGGGAAGCCAAGGGAATGAATCTAGCAGAGTATTTGGATTGTGTATGTACATGATCTTACTCCTCAAGTACTGGCTGATTGAGAATAGAATGTGAGGAATGTCAGTTTTTATGAAACGTATCATGCTTTTGATAATTTCAGACGAGATCATTCAGCGATAAAAGGACATTCTCCTTATGTGAGCTTACATATACAGAATAGATGGTGGGTTTATTCACGAAATAAATCTTGGTGATCGATGCTAACGAGCCGTGTGTGTCTGGTAGGAAATGCGCAAAGGATTGTACGAAAAATGATCATGATCAAGGCCTAAAAGAGATGGCTGTGTTCCGATCATGGTTTCAGAAGAAGATTTTTCAATCAGACGAGGGTTCTGATGATCTGTCCACAGTCATCTTGATGCCTTTTGGTACTGCAACCCCATGCTATCGAGACACTGAAGAACCGTAAGTTCAAACATCAAGAATGGCAAATCTGCTTATGATTGACCTTCTTGTAGTTACAATGCTCCGGGTTTTCCTACTCTTTCAACCAACTTCTTATCACCGATTTTAAAAATACCACATTTTGTATTTCCAAGTCAGTCAATCATCATAACTTTTATGCAAAAGTATTAGAGCTAAACATTTCTACCACAGTTGGACAAAGACCTTATGAGTCGAGGGTGACTCAACGAACAGAATATACCCCAGTACCGTGCTCTATCATGGGACCAAGAGGTAGTGACTTGGCATTGATGAGGTTGGTTCAATCAGTAATGCGTCAAGCAGAATGGCCTACCATTATCAAGACTGGTCGATATACTTTTGATCTTGGAGACAACAGTCGACATACAGCATACTCGGTAGCAAGTCATCAAGCTTGATTAGACTGTAGGATCTCTACCCATCATATATAGACCTAGACATACACGGACATTAATGATTACTGAGTCATATACCTGATTGATGTACAAGACATTGTTGACAGGATTAATTTCTCCATCAATGTTCAACATTCCGTCTAGAAACGTATCAATGCATGCATGACTGTGATCTTTCCAAGTATCATATATCCCAATTTCCTTGCTATGTGAAGATGTGAAGAGCATGGTAAGTTATGGGGAACATGAAAGTGACGTCATGGTCGTTCATTCGATAATAAACGTGCATGTAAAGTGTTTTTTTTGGCGGGGTGAAATAATAAAAATAATTTCTTCACATCAGAATACCTTCTATCACAAGTAGTACATTATGTCGGATGTACTTGACAGCAAAGATTCTCGCAAAAGAAGGCACCTGTCAGACCCAGAATCCAATGAGTCGCAGCCACAACGTATTGATGAAATGAAGGGAGATGGTCTCTTAAAAGAATTGCAAACCCAATTAGAAGAATCATCAACAGTAGGAGTCAAAGTAGCAGTCAACAAGAAATTAACATTCAAATCCCTCGGTCTAGATAAATGGCAGATTTCATCTCTAGAAAACATGGCGATTACAAATCCAACGCCAATCCAAGCGGAATGTATACCGGAAATATTAAAAGGACGGGATTGTATTGGAGGAAGTAGAACTGGGTCAGGAAAGACGATTGCTTTTGCAGCGCCAATGCTTCATCAGTGGGCAAAAGATCCTTCTGGTATCTTTGCTGTGGTCATGACGCCTACAAGGTCAGTCAAGATATGATTGATACAAGATGGAAGAAGTACGCTAATGAAATTTCTTTTTGGTAGAGAACTTGCACTTCAAATATATGAACAATTCAAGGCTATCTCAGCACCTGTAGGTCTAAAAGCGATTCTAGTCACTGGTGGAGCAGATATGAGAGAACAAGCACTTGCAATGTCAAAGAAACCTCACATCATCATCGCGACTCCTGGTCGACTTGCAGATCATATTCAGAATTCCGGCGAAGATACGATCAAAGGACTACGTCGAGTGAAATATGTAGTATTCGACGAAGCTGATCGACTACTGTCTTCTGGTGTAGGATCAATGCTTCCCGACATTGAGATATGTCTAGATATTCTCCCACCGTCTGATCAACGCCAAACACTCTTTTTCACAGCGACTTTAACTCCAGAAATCCGGGCTTTAAAATCTCGTCCCACGCCAGCTAACAAACCTCCTCTCTTCCTTTCTGAAATCGATACAGAATCACCGTCCATACCACCGACTCTTACGCAAACCTACCAACTCGTCAACCTTCTCCATAAAGAAAAATACCTCCACATTCTCCTCACGACGCCGGCAAATATAGCCAAATCAACCATCATCTTTGTCAATCGCACCACCACCGCGAATCTCCTCGAACATCTCCTCCGTCTGCTCTCTCATCGCGTAACGTCTCTCCACTCTGCTCTCCATCATCGCGATCGAACCGATAATCTAGCCCGGTTCCGCGCGGGCGCTGCTAGGATCCTAATCGGAACCGACGTCGCTGCTCGAGGTCTTGACATTCCAGACGTAGAACTAGTCATCAACTACGACATTCCGCGCGACCCAGACGATTACGTCCATCGCGTAGGACGAACGGCTCGAGCAGGACGTAAAGGAACGAGTATTAGTCTCGTAGGACAGCGAGATGTAGATCTGATAAAAACGATTGAAGAGAGAGTCGGCCGCGAAATGATTGAATATGACGAAGGCGAGGACGTCAATATCGAAACTCGAGTCGTGAGGGATGCATTGAGTCTTGTCGCGGAAAAGAAACGAGAGGCCTTGTTGGCGGTCGAAGAAGGGAGGGATGTAAAAGGGAATAGAGTCAGGGGTGGAAGAGAAAAGTTTGTGAGAGAAAGAAAGGGTGGGAAAAGGAAAAGAATTGGTGAATGACAATACGAATAACAATGACGAATTCTATTCCAATTTCTTTATCTAGTCTATCCAATTTACTTCCTTGTCAATATTAAAGCACTTATTACGAACATGTCTATTGATTATTTGTAACGACACCTTCTCTCAAAACAAACCCAGCTTCAGTCATTTCATCCCTCGTCTCGTCTGATTTACTAGCGATTTGCTTCAACATTCTCCACGGAGCGTCTAACTTATCCATGACGATTTCCACAATCATGACTCTTTCCGGCGATTTAATATCCTCTCTCTTCAAAACGTCTTCAAAGTCTTGTCGAGTCTCGCATCTCACATAACTCTTTTCCGCGTCTTCTTTCTTCATACCGAAGAATTGCAACGCGTGGCTATAATCATAACTCGGAATGTCATTGTAAGAGTAACTAGCACCATGGATTGCTCTCTCGACTGTATATCCCGAGTTATTAATCAAAACAATCACTACAGGACAATTATAGTGGATCATAGTGCCTAGTTCTTGAATCGAGAGTTGAATCGATCCGTCTCCTGTGATTAGTACGGTTCTTTTAGGGGTTGAAGCTGCTCTACTACGAGCATCTACAGTTCCAGCAAGAGTCGTATATGATGGTGAAGAAAGCTCCTGACGAGCGAATTCTGCACCCATGGCTGATGCGTGAGCATATCCAATTGAATAATAATATGCTTGTGAATTATACCTTTTACAATCAAAAGTCAGTAGGTAGTGTGGTTGATAGATTTGATGGGTGGAAAGACTTACACTACATCAGAAGGAAATTGACAGTCTTGTAATCCAAAAAGAGACGTTCCCGTTTCTGCAACTATCGAATCACCTTTTTGTAAGAAATCAGTAAATCGTGGCCAGAACCAGGGTGTTGTAATTAGATCCGTTTCTTTCTCTTCACCTGGTATGACATTAAATTTTGGTAATGTCGGCATTTTCACCTTTGGTAATAGTATTTCAGCTAATCTCTTCTCAAGATATGGTATAAAGGTTTGAAGATAAAGTCCATCAAAGATTTGTTGATCAAATAGCTATCACGATACATATTAGACAAATGACAATCTTCAATTTCCAAGTATTGAACAAACCTCTACACGATCAGGATGAAATTCAATCGTCTTTTCCTTTGGCATATTTTGTGTAAACCCACCAGAATTCGTATCTGCTGGTAATCGACCAAATACAAGAAGTAGATCACTTTGACCAAAACTTTCAGCCATTCCAGGATCACTAACCATTCCATTCCACATGCCGACCATACAAGGATGATTTACATCAATAATACCCATTCCATTTCCAGAGTTATACACTGGAAATTTCAACAAATCAACGAGCTTACGCATCTGACGGATAGAATTATGTTGTTGTAAGAGTCCATCCACAAAGATTGCAGGGTTTTTAGACTTGAGAATCGCCTGTAAGATCTTTTCAGCAGCAGATTTCATAGTCTCTTCCGTCTTGTCATGTACGGGCGGTGAAATATCAATCGGAGTTTCTAAGGGTTTAGCAGGCACGTCTTCATTGACCATATCAAGCGGTAGAAATATATAAACCGGACCAGATTTGACAAAACATTCTCTAATGACACGCTAATTTTCTTACTTAGTTGACTCGTTCGTCAGCTGTTATATTGAATCTACTCACATCAATCTTGGCTGGTGCTTTTTCGACATCATCGAGTTCTGCTTCAGCTACTCGAAATCGTTTGGAAGCAGTTTTGAATATACTATGGTCAGGATTAAAACCAATAGAATGATGAATCATCAACCGATTCTTTTGCATAGCCCTTGTAGTCTGACCAACAATGTGGATGACTTTGACCTGTTCCGTAATCGACCCAGCGATTCCATTAAGTGCACTAAGTTCACCTTGACTTTATCAGTCACGACGAAACTATGATTAGGTGACCAACAGCATACCGACTCCATGTGTTGTGACCAAACATCCCGGTACATTCTTGACCCTAGAATATCCATCTACAGCATACGCTGCATTCAATTCATTACCAGTTCCAACTAAAATCGATTACATTCAGTACATGTCCGTGCATTCACTTGAAAGTTAAAATATACCCCATCGTAGTCCATCAACCTTATATATATGATCCAAAAGCTGAAGATTAAAGTCCCCCGGCAGTCCCTGGAATCTACCATTTAGTCATCATTTCATCGTGGGCAAAGTTGTTTGTCAAATTACCATTACGGTCCTTATGCCGACCTCGTGTACTCTATAGACATTTGTTCAATAATTGATTCACGAGATTGAAATTGCTCGAGATACTAGACTTACCGTCGCCATAGGTACTCTCCCAATTTAACAGTAGCCATTCTATCAAGTAGTTACAAACGAATGTGAAGGAAAAGTTGAGATATAATGACTCGGGTATCTTTATACTATAACATGCGGCTATTATCGGCTTTTAGGAGACAAAATTCACTCATTTTATTTTTTCGTTATTAATCATGACTGTCTCACAAATATTCACGCGTTGTTTGTAATTGGACATCATTAAAAAATTGCCATCTTTGTCTACAAGAAATTAATATCGAGAGAATATACTAATAAGGGAATCTAAAATCTAATCTTGTATTACCATCAAACCTCATCTGCTCCGTCTCTTTTTGATACTCCTTTTGCTCATCAAGCGTCAGCTTTTCCCACTCTATCTCCCGATGTCTATTAATCCTTTTGACGACATACTTCTGCGCCACTATCAAAATACACGTAAATAGAATCACACCAATCAAAGCCTTGTTTGCCGTGTAATAATATGGTTCATCAGCCTCTTGATAGACTTGTGACCCAACAATGGCTCCAGCAACTGCTAGAAGAGAAAACGTACTGACGGCTATAGCTCGTTTCTTTATAGAAAAGCTTGATTCCGATAGCCAAGAAGCTACAATTGGATAGAAACTTGGTGCTAACGAACAAAGTCAGAATAACGAGAAAATATCATAAAGGTGAACGACTTACATCCTACTACAAATACTATCAACGAGTATCGTTGCCAACTACTTGCATCTGGAGGTGTAGCCACCAAAGCGGCAAAGAACGGCGCAGGAAAGACATGTGCGAATACACAATGCCATGTACGTTCATTAAAGTGTTGACTACTCCAAGAGACCACCAAAACAGAAATCATTTGTAGAATCGAACCAGGTATTGATAACATGTTGCTGTGAAAGGTTGAGAAGCCGAGTTTACGTAACGTGATGGAAAGATATTGCCGCATAGGAAGATGGGCAACTGTACCGAGAAAGCCTAGGGCTAAAAGTATCCAAATCTTCCTATCAGACCAGGTATGGAGAACATCTTTGACTGTGGGTTTAATTGAACCTGGTCCATTACCTTTTGTAGGATCATCTCGGAGAACACGATTGACAACAATTACTTCTTCGCGATCGTTGAACCATGATTTGCGACAGATGACGCTTTTAGTTTCAACCGGCGAGCGTGGAAGATAGAGATAGCACTACCAGATAATTAGTATTTGACCATCGATGTCTCACGTGGAGTCATACAAAAACACCTATACTAAACACAATCAACCCTTCAATCAAAAAAAGCCAGAACCAACCTGGTTTATTACCAATTCCGCGCATCTTAAGTATACCTGCAGCAGAAAGTGATGCAATGACTTGTGCCAGCTATGTAAACAATCAGTGGCTTTGAAAGCTAATCAGATCGAGTTTACTAACATCAGTCATGGCAGACATTATAGCCAATCTCGAATATAATTCTCTGTGTAAATAGAATTGAGTGAAAAAGTATATCATTCCTGGATAGTGTCCACTTTCACATATTCCGACAACAAATCGTAACGCATAGAAAAGGGCTTGATTACGTATGAATACTTGACAAATCGCTATGGCGACTGTTAATATAATACGTGAAGATGGATAAAACACTTACACGCTATACCCCAACCAATGAGTAATGGTGGGAACACTCTACGAAAACCGAACCGCAAGATCAAAACTTGAATCGGCAGTTCACAAATCAGTACAGCAACCCAATTCAAAGTCAATCCTCTGCCAAAGTCAGTCGTCGTAAGATGTGCTTCTGTCAAAAAGTTATCCGTGACAGCGTTGAGTAGATTTCCTCTATCCATTTGCATTCCCACAGACATGATACAAAAACATAACAATAACCGTAAATCAATCTTCCTTACGAGAGCCTTTTCCTCAGCCGTAGACCAACTTGCTTCTGGATTCCATCGATGACGACCAGGAAATTCTGGTGGAGGTGCAATATAATCTCGTTGACCGTCTCGATTCTTTTCTCTCAAAGTTGAAGGAGCATCTGTTGAAGCTAGAGAACTACTTTTAGAGGACTTTATACGTGGTGAATCTATTCCTGTAGTAGGAAGTTGTTTTTCTATCTTGATTAGAGGCATGTCTGAAGAGCGACAAAACGGAAATCATTTTGACTATATATGGGCAAAAAAAGACTCATGGTTACAGGCGATATATGCATGGAAGGTCAATGGAAGGCAGCATGTACCGTCATCTCCACATCTTTGTGTACCAATCGTGCTAGTAATGACGAACAAGGTTTGATGTTGCAGAATGCTTCAATAACATCACGACAAGGCGAGAATTAAGGAAGTGAAAGGTTTCGTACGGAAAAATACCTACCACATTGACTTACACGTGTTTTTCGACTATGATAGTGGAACCCACACTGTGCTGAGTCCAGAATCATGACTCGGGAGGGTGTTACTCTTGATTTACTAATATATAACGGAGCATTTCATTATGCATATACTTCAAGACATTGCTGCCATGTGCTGCAAAGTAAAGAACAAATCTGGCAGAATTTCAAAGGAAAAGATAGCTTGAAAGCACGTGACTTTACAGACCTATTCTCCACATTTTTTATGTATCCATGCTGATGATTTTTTGTTTGTTTTTACGACTCCCCACATATTTATTTACTGCATATTTATTGTACGAAAGACGCTTTATCAACAAGAATTGTCCTTTCTCCTCCATGTCAGGTGAGAGAAGCGAATAAGTCTATCCACTAGACGCTCATCATGCCTAAACGACGATCATCAGCACGTACTAGAAAATCAGCCACACCTCAGGTAAGTTCATGGCCGAAAAGCTCAATATCAGACCAAAACTAACATCATCTCAAATAGCCGAGCAGGACTCTGAGCGATATAAATGTGGACTATCATATCAAGACACCCAAAACAATGCCCCACCTCGGTGTTGTGATGGAAATGGATGAGATGCCTGGTGCATTTCCCAATGAGGCTACACCGGATGTTGAAACCCCAACCAAAATAATAAAACATGTTGCAGATGCTGTGGCTGGTCGTACTCGTGCTCGAACACCAAAATGTACGACCACACATCATAACAATACAAAATCACAGGAAGAATCTTTGATTGGCAAGGATGAATTCGTACTTGCCAGCGAGACATCAACATGTACAACAGATATAAACACGAACAGAGAACCATTTCAATTTTCATTTCGAGCCCAATCACAAGATCTAAGTGCAGAAGCTCAGAGAATGATGGCAGAAAAGCGCGAAGAAATCGAGAGAATCAAAAAGAATATGATCAGGATTGAAGAAGAGGAACAAACAGATGGATCAGAGAATAACTATGGACGCAAGATTGCTCATCCGAAAGGAAGATATAGTGATGTACATCAAGCACAATTTAAGAAAATGGACTCGATTGCCAGTCATGTAAGCGCCAGCCGGGTTGGTACAAATGACGATGCAAGAATTATATTAGACTTGACCCAAACAAAAACAGACCTGAAGCGAAGTTCTTCAAAGGCAGAACTCGACAAGATGGAGAGAGGAGCAGACAATCAATCTATAGATTCACCTCGTGAAGAGTCTTCAAAACCAGCAAAACGTATAAAATTTACAGACCTCAAGGCAGAACTGTTCCCATCAAAACCCAATTCGACTCTAGCCACATCTGCTGGACAGATGTTTTCGAATAGATCATTGACGAGTACCACACCTACTAAAATACCCACCACATTTGGTAGATCTGTTACAGTCAAGGTCAACAAAACTAGCAAGATTGCTAGTTCTTTACATACACCAAAGTCGGCATCTAGAGTCAAGACTGTATCTCATCTTGGACATGGATATATGTCGCATTCACCAACAAAAAACGCTTACATGTTGGCGAAACATGAGGAGTCGGCAGTTGCAGATAAAAGTAGTCCTTTACTGTCCAAATCACCATTCAGACCCGCAACTGTATCCAATTTGGACTTTACACATTCGAGACAAACTCCTTCGAAGATGAACATGTCACTACTGACTCAATCTCCAATTCGCTACCCAAAATTACCTACAGATGATGCGGAAAAGAAAGTGATTGATGTTCACTCGGGCGAAAAGACACCAACTAAATCAGCAACCGAGTTGTATCCTTCTTTGATACCTGCATCAGCATCTAAATCTCAGACTGATGTTACGAGTCGGTTCAAGATGCTCAGGAAGTCTCCAATAAAATCCATCCTTCGAGAACCTCAAAGATTATATTCTGATGACCCTTTAAAGATTGCAAATGGCACACATTTAGCCACACCGCCAGGAGGACCAAAAGTAGCTCCAATTACACCATCAGCAAGAATATCACGAGGAGTACACTTGACTGTCCCATTCACTGCACCAGTTCATAAACAAGTTGACTTTTCCGCCTCTACAAAATTAAACGATGATCATCCTAAACCTCTGAGTAAATCTATCATCGAACCGTCGATTTTTATAAATCAAAACTCGTCAACATTAAACATATCATATCCTGAATTAACAACATCTAATTCTGTCACAACAAAATGTGATCTGAAGCAACGACGACAAACACTTGGACCTTTTGTCCGTCAAACAGACTTTACATTTGACGCAACAGGTGGAAAACCAATAAGATTCGGTCCATCACCTACAGCTGTAGCATTCGGAACATTTTCACCACATCAAACTCCTACAATCAGACACGTCTCTGCCGACCCACCAGCACGTTCTACTCCCACCTCTTCGCCATCCCGAAAACGTAAATTCGAAGATGATGTAGAGAATAAAGAAAACGAACCCACTCTCGCCAACTTGATGATCCGCGACGAAGCAGACGAACCACGTTTCAAAAAACTCAAAGTCGATTCAAACCCCCCTTCAGTTGCAGAAGTGAAAAAGACGATCCCGTCGTTTGCCCAAGGCACCGCTGCTCAAAAAGCAAAAGCAAACATGACGAGGGTGCAGATGGAAAGTAAAAAGAAGAAGAATCTGTTTGTCAAAAGTCATAAGATGGCTATTAGTAATAATAATTCCAATAATAACAAAGAAGAAGAAAAGGGAGATGGAAAAGGAAGTGAAAGAGAAAAGGAAAAGGGAAAAGAAAAACCAGTCTTGACGAGAGCGAAACTCGATTTCCTAAGTCAGCCAAAGAAAAGAGTCGACTTGCATTAATAATAATGTTAGAGCATAGACATGAACATGCCGTAATAGTAATAATTGTAGTTTTATTTCCTCTTGATTTGCTCGATTTTTGTAATATTAGACCTCCAATCACTTTTCGATTGATAATCATCACAATGATAAGAAAATCATTGTCGCGAATAAAATAAACATTTACTTATACATCTATTATAAATTATTCGTATCATCAAATCAGGACATCCAAGTATGAACAAATTCATTACTTCACAAAACTCAAACTAGACTAGACTAGACCCAACCTTCACGTCCAACCATATTCACTTGATCATTCATAGCTTGATCCGTCATATGAGCTCGACTTATACTCCTTCCACGAATAAACTTTGCATCGTCAACTGTCCACCAATTGAGTCTCTGTTCATCCTCAACTTTTTCAGCATCTGGTCCGTTAGATCTACCTCGTCTCTTGAACCAATCTTTGATACCGTAAACTCCTCTTTTATCAACAACTTTATACACCTCTTGTTGGTTTCTATCAGGAGAGACATGTCTTTGCATACTAGGCAATCGAACAACATTTGGATGCATTGCTGCATTATCATCGCTTGATGAGCCGTGATTATCTCGAGAATTGTCCTACAGTCTCTGATGATTTCGACTCTGACTTCTCCAAGGACTTTGATGGCCAAAGATCGAGCTGTTTGGTTGAATCATTTGTTGCCGATGTTCTTCCAGATCACCAACGTCATCGATTCCATCATAACCCTGCCTTGTATATGGTTCTGGCTGGTCATGATGCTTATCAGTAACTGGATGACGGCTAGACTCAAAACTCCTCATGGCGCGTATTCTCCGACGAAAAGATTGTCCAATGTTCGGCTGGCCTCCTGAAAATAATCTTGATTTGGTATCAGTAGTCGCATTTGAATTAATATTAAACTTCACGTTACTGCCGTTCAAGACAGTATACGGACCCATACTCAGTCCACCAAGTGAAGTTGAGGATGGAGCATTGTGCAATGCAAACTTGTGTTGATTTTGATTTTGATCTTGATCCTTTTGTCTTCTTTTCCGTCCGGGCGAGATAGTACCTATTCGTAAACGTGGAGGTTGATCTACCAAGGCACTCAATTCTTCAAGATCTACAATCTGATCTCGTCGACGTTCGAGAGATTGTTGTCGTGGAGCAGCAAATGCTGAACCTTGCAAGTGTTTAGCGTCTAGTGGTCTTGACTTATATAGTCTTTGTGATGCTATAGACTGGGACCTCGAAGGATTTCGACTCCCAGCACTTTGATCAGAAACCTTTCGATTACTCAATTCCTGCCGTTGATTTCGCTTCTCTTCAATCGCCGCAGCTACTTGACCGACTGCATTTGGTACGACATCAAGGGAATTCTGCTAATGATTAGTATTGAGTCATTATATGGCCAAGGAGGGATATATAATACCATGTGGATCAGTATAATTGGTAATTGAACAGACAAAATCTTTCTAAACAGCATCAGTTATTCATCACATGTCATTCGGAAATGTATGTATGCCTCACACATGAGCCGACACGATCAACACATTTAGGAAATACCGAACTTCAAAAAACTTGCCTATAAACAACCATCAGTATGCAAAGAATGGAAACAAATATATCTAAATATGAGAGACGTACCACATCTTACAGTGCTATGACCTGTAGGTATTTCAATGTTGCATGTACGAACAACATTACTAAACGGCGCTATTCCTGCCCAGCCAGCCTGACCAACTTTCAGACTTGATTTACTGAGTATAGTCTGCTCTTTATCCTGAAAGATTCTAGCTTGACTTGCCGACTTTTCCAGAGTCGAAGCTGCACCCTGTCAGAAATTAGCTGCAATCTTTCGAGGTCATCATGCTCGGCAAACTTACATGTCGATAATACAATATGTCACGCTCAACTGTCAATTGAATCGTCTTGAGATGTCGTTGACTATTATTGGCAACATGTACATCTACAAACGTACTCGTTCCACTTACCCAAACCTGTCTGTGAAGACCGGCCGTCAGTTTGATTGTCTCTAATCTACCGTTTCTGGCTGATTGTATCTCATCATGTGCTGTCAACGGACTTGGAAGTGAACGTAGTGCTCTTTCCGCTTGTCAGCGTCAGCTCAGAATTATAGAGACAAGACGCAGAACTTACGATCATAGGTAGGTAGAACTACAACATCTTGCGAGTTGCGAACGACAAAAGGCTTGTCTCCATCAATCAAAAAGACCGATACGCATAAAAGGAAACGAATTCGAGCATTTTTCGATTGAAAAGGGGCAGATATGACATCTAATGGGAGGGTAATTCGGAAAGGTAAAAGTGATGTAGACGGCCGTAATAGCCAGAGACATTCTCGATAAGATAATGGTGTGATCGACTCGACCATGTCAAGTGGTGGGGGATTATCACGACTAAAAAGATCCGTAGCTAAACTCAGAAATACGGATTTCCGATGTTGACCAATAAGTTCTTCCACTCCGACAAGATCTACAGATATCTGTGATAAAAACAAGTTTCGTCGATGGCGTGAATGTTCGTTCCCTGTCGTACAGCGTACAAAGCCTTCGATACTTCCTCCTCCAACGAAAATCGGTGCCACAATTTCGAGATTTGCAGAAACACGACTATGTCGACATACTGATTGCTCTACGATCTCGAACGGAGCTGGACTTTTTATATAGGTTGTTGGCGGCTGGAGAAGGGGTAAATATGTCTGACTAGGAGATTGATCTCGTGTTACAGCCGGGAAAGCTGTCCCATTAGCGACCATTCTATCAGGATTCCCAATGACGGGTTTTGATGAAGATGCCCGTTGAGGGATGATTCCCAGTGGAAGACTGCGTGATGTTGATCCTCCATCAATTTGGTCAGATGATGTCGAACTTGATATGAGATGTGATTCATTACGGGGCCTATTTCGCGGTTTCGGTGATATTTTGGGCGTTGTAGGCCTGGATGGTTGTTGTTGTTGTTCTCTTTCTTGTTTTGGCGCAACAATTCTGACTGAATTGGTTCTCTTGTTACTTCCACCACTCTGTTTGAAAGACGTCTGTCTCTTCGCGCCACCTGTAGCCTGTACATATGACTCGCGTGGTGAAGAAGTCTTTTGTGATATAATTTCAACAATACTTGGCTCCGTGATTTCTCTAATGTCAGAAAGAGGTCGCATATAAATTGCCGGTTCTGTAGTTGGTATAGACTGTTCCTGCACAGAATGCTGAGGGGAAGGTCCATGATGAATAATGCCTAGGGGTGAGGGCCACAATCGATGTGCCATAAGCAAATCAACAAATGATGATTTTACAAATGACGAATTTATATAGGCAAGACCATACCATACACGATGTCACTATCATGGTTTTGCAACAGCTCATCGTATTATTAGACAGCAAAAATGATCTTGAAGAGCTACATGTCAAATGAACGCAAAGGTATGATCAATATGAATACAAAATGTAGTTTAGATAGGAAGGCGCATTGAAGATTCGAAAAATTGACGACATGAATAATAGACTACTTATAACTAATAAATCGATTTTTCTAAAGAATCGAACACAAACAATGTATCGGTTGTAGTGAAGCAATCGAAACGGAAGAACAACGCTCATGAAGACAAAGTAATAGAATACAGTAATTATCAAATACGTCAAGAGAGCTTGATCAAACACATTACCCTTTTTTTTAAGTTCCATCCTTCGCTACAGGATTATTCAATTTAATTATCCTTTTGAACCCCTGTCATGACGCGGAGGATTCTGCCGAATAAATTGATGAATTGAAACAAATAAGATGAATATGAAACAACCAACAAAAGGTGAAATGAGGTCTAGAAAACGCAACACCTTCTTTTGGGTGTTGGATGTGTTAGACCCATACATCGGTAAAATCTCGGCAAGATGCATTGACTCGACAGGAAAGTTAGGCTCCAGCCTCGCACAGTAGTGACTTTTTTATTCTTAGAACAGTTGGGCTGAAATAAGAACTCTCTGTCTCAGTCAAAAGGCTCGACACATCTCCTCCTTTTTTTTTTCCACGTTGTCCAAACCACGAGTCTGGACATTCATCCATATAATCTATATCATCCTTGACTTGTTAGCATTATTTCATTTACATAGAGCAATGGCTCGCGCATAAAAAGTCCCCCGTACGAAACGATCAATACATCTTAATCATCCAAGATGTCGGAAGTCCTTACTGGTGTAAGTATTCCATTATCCTTAGTTTCTCGTCGATTATTAACGATTTCATTTCAGAACATGTTCGCCGCTCTTTTGGGTATATATAAGAATCACAAATGCGCTTTTTTGAAATAATAATTTTAACAAAATTGCTTAGGCAATGACCCAGAAGTCAAGGAGGAGCCCTTTGTCGAGCCCAAGGCACCAGCTTTGGGAAGATCAGGAAAGCGAGAGGAAAAAGGAGATAGCGCTCCCAAGTACGCCCAACGTGGACCTGCTGCAGCCGGCTCTACCCGAGGCGGAAAAAAGACTGGCCCAACTGGCAATGACGCTGGTAAGTTGTCATGTGTGTAGTTTTCATTGATCCCACCGACTGAGTTGATCGTAGCTTTCCAAAGCGACTACCGCAGACAAAACTTGGACAATCCAGTAAACAATGAGCAGCGTGATCGCGCAGCAAGAGGTAAATCACCTTTACTATGCTTTGAATGTCAGAATTGGTAGATACTAAATCAATCTAGGTTCTGACAATCGTGGACGTGGAGGTTTCCGTAACGGATCTCGTGGAGGTCGTGCCCCTCGCGATGACCGTCACAGCCATACTGGTATTGGGTAAGTCATGCATCATTTTAAATAAATTCTTAAATGAAGTCAACTAACATGTTTTTACAGCGAGCATGATAAACAAGCAGCTCAAGGATGGGGTAGCAGCACTGCCGAGGGTGAACTTGCCGACGAGAATGGTGGTTTGACCGATGCACGTAAAGAGGAGACTGAAGGAATTGTCATCGATGACACTCCGGTCGATGAAAATGGAGTTCCTGTTACTGAAGCAAGTGCCGCTCCAGAAGACAAGACTCAATCGTACGAGCAGTATCTTGCAGCCGAGGCCGAAAAGAAGCTTGCGTTGAATGAGAAACCGTTTGAACTTCGCAAGGCAAATGAGGGAAACGATAAGAACTTTCCTGAAGGTAAACCCTTCAAACGTGATGACGAAAGCGTCTTCATTGCTCTTAAGCCGAACACCACCAATCAAACCCAAACTGGTAAGACAGGAAGAGCTGACAAACTCGTAAAGGTGGGACTCATCGACGAGTGGCAGGAGTCCTCTTCTCCTACCGGACGTGGAGCTGGTCGTGGTGACTTCCGTGGTGGTGACAGACGTACCTCGACTGGACGTGGTCGTGGTGGATTCCGTGGAGGTCGTGGAGGACGTGGTGGTAGTAATGTCACTTCGCCAACTTATGGTGGCAGCGGAACTAACAACGTTTCATCTGGCTTTGCTGCCACTGGAGCCACTGATTTTCCCGCGCTTTCTGGAGAAACAAAGTAAAGGTTAATGGGTGTTGTATATGAAAAGGTGGGTATTCTTAATGTAAAAGAAAGGACTGGGTCTTTTCTCAATTATTATTAGAAGTTTCTATCTATCACTACCATCAAAAACTACTACAGTCTATAGATTTATCTATTGTTAGTAGTTACATTAGTCCCTCAAAGTAATAAGAAAGCGAATAATAAGATCGATTACAGTCGTTTATGTCATAATCTGGTAAATCATAAATTATGTCCGTGAAGTGAAATTATGTACATGAAGTGATATGGTGATGAATTACGATGCTAGTTGATCTTTGCTATTCTTTTCTTCCCAATATCTATCTTTCCTTGAACCCTGTCCACGTCTTTGTCTATAATACCAAGCATTTCATTCTGTACGACTAGTTCTTCATTCATCATCACACCCATCTCTTTTAATCGTGATACAACTTGTGTCAATTCTCCAACATCTTGGTCCTGTACATGCATGATTTGTTTCTGTAATTGTAACACGCCAGTATTATCCAATTCTCTGGTCTGCTCCGTTTCTTTAGGTCCTCCACCTAGAATTCTACCCGCTCTTACTCCACTACGACCTAACAAATCTTGTCTGTCCGTCATCGTCGGAGAAACGACCATATTCCCCCCACTTTCCTGGCGTAAATCACTCCCCGCCGTTGATTTCAACTGTAGTTCCAGCGCGTCGATTTCTTTTCTCGCATTCGTCAACAAATCTCTTCTCCTCCGTATCTCTCCGTCTCCGAGCTGTATCTCATCGTCCCATCCTCGTTCTTTACTCCCCACGTCCGGCCGTCTCGTCATTTCTTCAAGCGATTGTTCGCATTTTGCTATTCCTGCGTTCGCCCTCGTGATCTCTGCTTTTGCATCCGCTCCAGTGGCATAGACATCTACCATTTTCCGATTCCAGTCTTCCTTTCCCCCGTTGCTTCTATTCACATTCGTATTCGCGGTTTTCAAACCCTCTTCGCGTTTCCGAATCGCTGCTTTGGCGAGGTGGATCCGTCCTTTGACGTCTCGAAAGGCGATTAACCACGTTTGAGGATCTACATTCTCTCCAGCCCGTTTATCTTCTTCGGTAGACTTTTCACCTCCCGCCCGGTCCAAGCCGCAGAAATCTCGAAATGTTTGCGACGCGCGCCATTTCGGATCGGAAGTCTCTAGTATTCCTCTCAGATACGCTTCTAGTCCCTTTCGTCGCTCTTCTCGCCATGTCTCGTCTTTTACAGTGTTGTCAAACAAGAGGAATGTTTTCCACGATTCTTTGTTTGGAAATGAAACGGGAGGGGATCCGAGAGAGGATGTCAAGGTGTTGTGCAAGGTGAGGAACTCGGAGTATCGCTTGAGAAGAATCTGAGTGCGGAGAGGGTGGAGGATGTGGATGTGATATTGTGTATATGGTTTTGTGACTGTAGAAGATGAAGATGAAGATGAAGAGGTGAGAGTTTGTGTAGATGTTGATGCTGTGGGAATGGAGATTTGAACAAGAGGTAGTGGAGCCATGACTTTTTTTGGAGAGCTAGATTACGTCAATAATGTATGAAGATCGAGGTGTCATAGCTTGTATCTACAGAGACAAAGGAATGGTCAATGAAGAGATGATGTAGTGTTTATGGATTGCCAAGATCAAGCACTACGTCATTGGAGATGGAAAAACAAATACTCATCCTCAATACAAGAAGTATTGAACGTTGCATTCATGTACATCACAATGCTCAGAATATAAATGTGATCACACTCCATATGAATTGTCGTTGAATGACTGAAATGTCTCTCAACGAAGAAAATCCTCTGTATGGAGGATATACAAGATTCGAATTGGAATTAGAGGTGATTAGAACACATTCTTTTTATTTTATCAATTTATTAAATATCATCTCCTACATAAATTACACTATTATCACATCTTTTTGAGCCCTTTATCCTCTCAACTGATCAATCTTCATGATAACAAAGTTTGTCCAATCACTCTCCAATCCTCTCTATTTAAATCACCTAGCAGCCCAGAAATGGTTCGATAAACCAGAGTTTGTAGCATATTTGAAATATCTACAATATTTTAAAGAACCAAAATATATAAAATATCTGTCGTAAGTATCAAACAGATGTCTAGTCAGACATGTATGGCCTCTGATTGGAATTAGATATCCTGCTCCAACATTAAGAGCTCTTGAATTACTCCAGGAAGAACAATTTCGAAAAGATATCATCATTCCAGAAGTAGTCAATCGATTATATGAAGAAGGTCTGGCTGTATCTGACCCGATATCTTCATAATAACGCATAGGAACACTTTCGTTGCTTAGTTGTATCCATAAATGTATGCATCTAGTTATTTTAAATCATTATTTCAGTCAAGTTGTATAGTCATGCATGCTTAGTTTGCACAAATGGTTAGAAACAGATGATTAATTCTCTCGCCATTCAGTCCCGCATTTAGTACACTTGATTCAAATCAGTAAACATCTATATCTCTAACAATTATTAAAAACATACCTTGTAGAAAGAAGTCATAGGTTCATCTGCACTTCTAATCTGTACTTGTCTGAAATACGCCTCTCGATTCTCACAATGAAGATCATTACAAGCGACTATTCCACCAATCAATCTCATTTCCAACTCTCACTATTTATAGACAATGACTTACTTTCTGTTTTATCGACGTTCTTCCAACTTTCCGATCCTCCCAAAACATCATCCACCTCTTTTGCCTCCATTATTTTCCTATCAGTCCACCGGCTTGTGATTTGTTGTTGATAAGGACATGTACGACATCTGAAGAAACATTTGTTTGCGCTTTCCAAGTCTTTTCCCGAAAATTCATCTTCTCCAAGTCTGAGAACGGTGAGAAGATTTCCATCTGAAGGGCAGACTTTTTTTTGAACGTATCAGACAAGGTGTGAGGATATATCAGCATGTTTATTGACTTACAGAGCATCATCTTGATTTATATCGACTGCACAGCGCAGTAATGCCAGTTGTATTTAATCGTGAAATATCTTTGTTGTTACAAATCTTTGGTAAGAAGAAAATGGGTGGGGGATTTTTATGACGTACTTTACTGTAAAGAAGATCCGTCTTACATCACTCGTAGGACAACTATCTATAATACCATTCTATAAACTCGTCATTAATCATGACTGACGAGGCAAGTCTCTTGACTCTCCTGCTTGCGGGTTCCATGATAGTATTGTATAACCTAAACTGACAAGTCTCATCCTACCAGGGCGCTTCTTCAGCCGAACAGCTTCTCGCAGCAACTCGTACAAACAACGTCTCCCTCATAACCGAAATCCTTACATCCTTCTCATCACCTTATGAGACGGCAGAATTCCTGAACAGAACCAAAGATCCACTTGGTTCTTACGCATTGCACATTGCAGCTCAATATGGAAATTATGAAGTTTTGGACGTGATATTAGATCAAGAAGGGGTTGAGATTGATTTGGTAGAAAGCAGAGAAGGAGATACATGTTTACACAAAGCCGTGAGATATGTCAATGGTTTGGAACAATCGGCTTGGAGTGAAGGAGCGCGAGTAGTGGATATTTTACTTGATGCAGGTTGTGACACGCGGTAAGTTATAGTTTCATTAATATATATACATGACGGACTTCAAGTCTCATGGTACAATAGGATACGGAACAATGCTAGATTAAAACCTTTTGATTTGGTAGATCCCAGAAACAAAGAGTTGAAAGATACCTTGAGCAGAGCAGAATTCTCAACGGCGGCTGGAGATGATGTTATAGATGAGAATGGCGGACAGCTAGATTTTGGTGGTCCGGATAGTGATAGTGATTGATTGTCTTGTCTGTAGTCATCATCTATTCGTGTATATTACGCCAGCCAGACATGAATTGTCATGAATATTCCTCTAGTGTGATGTGCATGCTTGATGTTTTATGAAGGTTGTATACTCCATCTTCTTTCGCATTTGACGAATTTGTGATCAGCCTTTGATTGACCCTCACATATCTCGATCCGTCCATGCTCTTTGCTTCCGTAGTAAATGGTTCAGATGCTGATTCGATCAACACTTTCCATCAATCTTGCGTCTATAACGAATATCAGTCATATGTTCCATCTGCATGACTAACGATTGTCCATTACCTCAGGCGGCGCTCCCACCGGTCTCACCATTTTTTCCAACAATTGTACACGCATCTCTTCCCGACATGTCTCACCGACAGCCAACGTGATATATTGCAAAAGAGGTGGATGACCAACGTATGAAGAATAACTGTCACGGGCTATATTCGAAGTCCATTCGAATTTTGTCGTATCTGCATGTCCTGTACCGACGTATTTGTTCTGTAGAGCCTCGAGTTGTTGAGTTGTACGTAGCTTGTCGGCCATCTTTATCCCTTGATATGCAAGAAAGAAATGTGTCTAATGAATGTGGTAAGGATAGTTAATTTCTTGCATATAGTGTCACGTGCGTAATTTATCGCGACTTTATCAATTTACCTAGACGCGTTCGTCAAGAGCATCCATTACTGACATTGGTATCCTTGTCGTGTGTTTGATGCCGCCTCGAAGGCGTACAGTAAGTTGACGTCTTCTCGTATCATACTACCATGACTGATGGTCAAGCTATAGACGTCTGGTCGTACGGCTGTGGAGTCTGATGAAGAAGTAGAACAACCTCCAAGACAACGGCGGCGAGTGAATGGCAATGATGATGACGGAGACGATGGCAATGATGATGACGGAGACGATGGCAATGATGATGACGGAGACGATG